>Ga0210039_1000044_pt1 | contig 150103 bp, 136 predicted proteins | sample CryGeyCG2114_250_3_FD_185460 | JGI IMG/M metagenome (GOLD analysis project Ga0210039, IMG submission 185460) | Groundwater microbial communities from aquifer - Crystal Geyser CG17_big_fil_post_rev_8/21/14_2.50 (SPAdes) (version 2) | ecosystem: Environmental > Aquatic > Deep subsurface >...
GGAAGCGAAGCAGCCAGTTTGTAGAGGTCATTCTTACCGGAGCCTCGATTGTCCATCCAATGTCGTACAGCTTTGTTTCTAATGAATTGCACCACACGAATGGCTTCATCTATCGCTTGATACTGATATGGCTTGCCTTTGAGTTTAAATTCATACACTAACATAAGGGTATTATACTGCATATTACGCTGAAATTTATAGTATAAAATAATGGTGACTGAAAAGTGTTATGCCCCAGCGAAGCTGGGTATGCCTTATATCACCCACCTGAAGCGCTACGCGCGGATCGCGAAGCGAGGAAGGGGCTTTACGGTATGTCAGGTAAAATGATGAGGTCAACGAATTTACTTTTCTATGCGGAGGAGGGCTTTTGTATGCCTTGGTATAATTACCTAAGTTACTTTTTCGGTGGGATTTTCTTTGCGAATTCACTGCCCCATTTAATCGCCGGTGTCTCAGGTTTGTCCTTGCAAAGCCCTTTTGCTTCGCCGCCATTTAAAGGATTGTCGTCACCTGGGGTGAATGTTGCATGGGCTTTATGCAATCTTACCGCCGCCTATTTCTTAATTCAGCATATCGGCGCATTTGATATTCACCACTTGGCTGATATGGGTGCCTGCTTCAGTGGTTTCTCTCTCATGGCCTTGCAGTGTGCTCGTTCTCTGGCCCGACTTCGTGCGGCTCAGGTGTGATTTTCTGTCATCCAATATATGAGGAGATTTATGCAAGAGCATAATATTGTTTCAGTTAAGTTTTCTCGTCGTTATTTTGTTCAAGATCTGAAGATGAATCAATTTATAGAGCATGTTTATTGGGCTATAGATGCTAATTGACATGGTGTCAAGGTATATGATGATCCAATAAATCAAGCAGAACGTTTTGTGCCTGATATTTCTATTGCTTATAAAGAAGAGAAAGAAAGCTTTACTCTGTTGTTTCGGAGAATTAAGCAGCCGCACATCGCATGAAATCTTCCAATGAAGTATTTTTGTTGAGGAGACCGTTTTGAAGTATCCCAGAGACCTTTAATATGCTGGGCATGGGGCTTGAATTTTTTGGTGTACCCATAAAGGATAGAGCTCATCAATGACCAGAATGGTGCGCTGGCCAGGTTGAACTTTTGTCAAAAGCCAATTCAAAAGTGTGTCTGCCAGGTCTTGAGAAAGCCAAGCATAACGGTTCAGAAAATCGTAAATAGAGCTAAAATGCTCTTGGGGTGGTTTCTTACGAATCAGCTCTGTTATGGCTTTTGGCCCAGGCACTTCTAAAAATCCTTTCATCAAGCGTACAAAATACTTGAAAGCAGGACGTGTGAAATTTCCAGCAAACTGATTTAAAAATTCGGGTATAATTTCCATTGGGCGTTCTCCAAAGGTTTAGTCACTTTACAGAGTACGCCCTCTTCTTTGGAATTTCAAAATCTCCGAAACTACAGTGTATTTTCCAATGTTTGAAGTAATGTCAACAATAGCAAAAGATATAAAAAGGCATTGAAGGATGAAAATACGATTCGATTTAAAAGAAAGCATGTGATGAAGCGAATTGCAATTGTTGGGAATGGTGGAGGCGGAAAAACCACCTTAAGTCGTGGCTTAGGTGCCGCCTTAGGGCTGCCTGTTTACCATGTCGATTCACTTCAATTTCAGCCAGGTTGGAAGGTGACTCCCCAAGTTGAAACTTCGCAAAAATTGGATCAGATTGCGCAAACGAATGCCTGGATTATTGACGGTTTTGGTACAAAAGAAGTGATCGAGCGTCGATTTAATGGGGCGGACACGATTGTGTTTGTGGATTTTCCGCTCTGGAGACACTATGGGTGGGCTTTTAAGCGTCAAATGGGATCGTTTAAAAAAGTTCGCGAGGAGTTGCCCGAAAACTGTCCTGAATTTTCACTGCAATATACCTGGAAGCTGTTTCGTGCGATTTGGAGAGTTCACAAAGAATACAGGCCCTGGTTCAGAGAAAAAATTCAAGCTTTGCCTCCAAGCACCCAATGTTTTCATATCAAATCCAAGCAGGACTGGCAGAAATTTTATGCCCACTATTGTGAATAGTAAGTCGCATTTTGTGTAATAATTATGCAAAGGACATTCAATTGATACCGTATTATTCTTTGACTGAAGTGTTAAATTTTATTATGGATGTAAAATTTGAATATGAAAAGATATATGCAGTTCATTCATTTGAGCGACTTGGCTTATTTGAGTGCTTAAAAAGTACATTTGAAATAAATACCGTTGCATATATTGGTTCTTCAATCCATATTACTCCTTCTTTTGTATTTCAAAATGTAACTTACATAGATAAGAGTGATTTAACAAAATGCTTTTTTAAGGAAAAGAATGAATTAGTTTCATACATAAATACTCGAAAACAATATAAATTGAAACCCTACATTCATTTCATAGACGATGACTATAATCAAGGTGAATTGTTTTCAAGATCAGAATATGACTTAGTATTGGCTATAAATTCACCTAATTCATTAAATGCTGCACTCAAAATCGTAAAATCTAAAGGTTTACTGCTTTATTTGCCATTACCTCAAGAGGCAAGTTTGTTAACCTCGCAAGCTAAAATTAAATCTATTGGTTTTATTCATAAAAAAGGAAAGAAGTATATTTTTGAAAAAGATGAAATAAATCAAAGATTAAAAAAGAACTACAATAAGAATCTAGTCTTTGTTGAAAATAATGAATATCATGTATATGAAAAAGTGATATGAGGTAAATCCAATATTTAGTTGAAAATTTGGACAAAGTTAAGATAATTTCTGGGCCTTTAACTCCGAGAAAACGGATTTCATACAGCATTCTTTCGTTCAGAATCTGCAGGAAGTCTTTCCCTTGCACTATTTTGTTGCTAGTTTATTTTAAGACTTTGTCCTATTTGGGGGGGAAGAATGCTCTTGGTATACTGGCAAAACGGTTCACGCATTGAGTAGATCTTGGCTTTCTTCGACACACTGAATCATCTGATGGTATTTAGCTTCTAGCAGGCGATATAGTTCATTGTGGGAATCAAGATCATCAAGTTGATCGGCTATCAGATCACAGCGATCCAAAAGATGCTCTAGATCCAGATCCTCAAGATGGGCTTTATTTGTAGAAATTTCGTTGAAGATGTTTCCTATTTGTTGGTGAATTTTTAGCCCAGATCGTAGCTGAATCTCACTCTGTGATAGCTGTATATAGTAGGCTTCAATGGCTTGGGTGTCTTCAAAAAATGGATTGATATCAAAATGCCGATCAAGCTGTTCCAGCTTTTGCTGAATGAGATGACATGCCGATAACCAGGACGGTATTGCAGTTTCAAGCTTTGCCAGCTGTGTTTCCAACTTTTCCAGATCAGCGACAATTGCATATTCAGTCATTTGGCTCTTAATCTGTTGCAAAAGCCATTCCATTTGGCTATAGAGAACCTCTGGATCATAGGTCAGGGGCTCCGGCTTTTTTTTAGGTAGGTAGGGAAGGGGTTTGCCCTTGTCTAAAAAAAACTGGAGATCCTGGGCAAAGGTAGAATGGGGTGACAGTTCTTGGCCTTTTTTTAGGTATTTGACTGCTAACTGAGGTTGTTCCAAGGCAAAATAGAGGTAGGATAGCAATAAATAGGGTTCCGCTTGATTTTTATCATATTTTAGCGTTGTTACCAGTTCTTGAATTGCCTTCTTTAGCGTTTCTTGCTCCAAATTTTGGCGGTATTTTTCCAGAAAATCAAGGGCAAACTGGTAATGTTTTCTGGACTCTTGTTGTCTCTGTTCTGTAGGATTTTTGAGTTGGGTTTTGACTGCTGCTAAACTTTTAAAGTCAATCATTTTTTTATCTGGCTCCGAGTCTGAATAGGTGCTACCATGGGTCTGAAAATCTAGGTAATTTCAGAAATCAGACAATCTATGGAGAAGGTTATTTCTTTGCTCTTAGCTGTATCTATTTGATTTACCTTATTGTACTATAAGTCTACAATTGTTCTGAGTTTAATTTCTTTGTGCTGATACATTACAATAAAGAGGTCTCATCTCATATGCAGGTAAAACCAGACACAACAACACTTCTGTTGCATTCCAACGCAATACCTCAGCACTCACAACAGCCAAGAGTGAACCCTACTCCCCCCCTGGCTCTGACTGATCGGCCATGGAGTGAAATGGAACGACTGGGAAGCACTTCTCCGGACAAAGCTGCTCGCCTAATTCGCCAGGAATCCGATATGCAACACATATTTTCGTCTTCCAATCTGTTCAGTGCTTCGCACAGTGGAATGGCTATCCAATTGCCCATCCTCCTCCCCTCTCTCGAGAGTGGGGAGAGTTCTCATCTTTCTTTGGATCTTGTTCACAAAATGCCTTCGAATCTTGAAATTGTTCCCTTTGTTCACCCGATCAATCAGAAAGCCGAAGCATTATTTAAAGATATTCAGATCTCTGTTGGGCTTCAGTTTTCAGATAGGGTCAGGCATCTGTGCCCTCAGCCTGCCTATCTGGCGGGTGGCGCAGCAATTAACTTACATTTTCCCACAACCTCCCGCCCTATTCAGGATATGGACTTTCGGATTGATGGCTCATCCAGTATTCCCCATTTTAATTGCAGTGGCGGAAAGAAATTGATCGATGGGCTGAACAAGGCGATCAAGGGGATTGCTCTTCACCCAGATTTAATCCGCGAGGCCAGCGAAATATTAGCTTCTCCCGATGCAAAACATTTATCCCCTGAAATGATCAAAAACTTAGAAAAGAGTGTCACTGCTCTGCACGGGCTCTCTGGTGGGCAGTTTCATTTTAATGGGGAGGATGCCTTGACGATTAAGAACCCCAGTATCTATGGGGTTGAAGTCAGCCTTACTGTTCATCAGGGCTTTGCCCACGAACTTCCTGTTCCATTAGGGGATACAGGTCTCTTGGGTTTGCACCCTGTAGATTTGTTACAAGACAAAATCAAGACAGCGATTACGCGGACAAAGACAGGAGATCAAAGTATTAAAAAGGTGGCTCAGGATCTGTTTGATGCCTTGACAGTTGCGGGTCATCTGGATGTCTTTGCCACAGGGGTTCGGGGAGTGATGCCTCACCTTTTGGCCAGAGAGCCCCAATACCAAGTTGCCAACCTGGAGACGACCGTTCTTCCTTATCATGGAGATCCCAATGCAATGGCTTTGCGAATGTTGGATCGTTTTGTGCGAACCTTGGAATCCCATATTGGCCCTGGTTCACATGAACTCAGAGGGGTTAAGTTTATCGAGTTGACCAGGCATTGTCCTGGTGCCATGGAGGAAGGACTCAAGCTTTTGAGTCTCAAGCCTCAGGTGGATAGTGGGGTCAGCCAAATGCATGATCACCATTGGGATCAGGTCAGCTATGTTCTTTTTCAAGTTTTGGACATGGCTGCGGGCCGATCAGGACTGGATACATCGAATATGAGTGTCCATCAAAAACTGGCTCTGGGCCGGGAAATGCGCCACACAGATCGCATTATTTCAACCATTATCCATTATGCGGATGACTTGGATCTGAGCAGTTGGTTCCAGATCTGGAACGCAACCTTGCGTCCACCCGCGATCCCTGAGCACTTGCCTGGAGTTGCCAAGCCTTCCCTGGTCTCTACAACGATCAATGCCCATTCCAGTGTGGATGAGATCATGGCCTTGTTGCCCAAGGGTGCCACGATCTCTGATATGGATAAGGTTTTGTTTATAACCCATCATTCAGGTGGCCTGCGCCCCTTGACGAGTATGGACCCACAAAGCATTCAGGATGCTTTTGGAATGAGTAAATTAGCTTTTAATAAAGCTTATCAAGCCCTGAAAAAACGCGACTTGGTTTCTCCACAAAATGAAGGCTTAAAAATGGAAACTTCTTTGTATCATCTGTTTCTTGACCCTGACAATTCTCAGACTCAGGCAAATCAAGTGAACTTTCCCCATACCTATCAAGCTTTCCAGGACTTATTCAGTGAACCTCTTCCAGACTTTTAAGCGGGTACAGTGCGCCCCTTCGTCAAGATAGCTAAATCACGCAACATGAACTCCCTGGCCTGAAAACGTGTTAGAGTCTGCATAAAAAACCTGATCGGGTGTTTTATCTGCTAAAGTTTGGTGATACCTCCTCTGGTTGTAAAACTAGACGTAGAGCTTGATTCCAACCTGCAATTCCAATACATTTTGGTAGTCTTTGAGATACAGGTCTTCGTAGCGATGCTCGCTCCATTTTTTTCCGCCCAGTTCACCTTGAGAGTGCATCTGAGTCTTATTCTCTCAGATCAGGAACTTAAAATCACGTTATCGCTGTCCGATTTTGGGGGAGCAGTATACTTGGGTTTTCAATTTAATTTTTTCAACACGGGCAGAGAATCAATGCTATATTTATACAAAGAGATCCATTCCCTGCCTTGATCAAAAATGAGGAAAGCTCACTGAGCCTGCTGAGCCTGATGAATGCCCTCAGCAGATAACTTAGCCCTCAGGATGCTGATAGAGATTTATGCTGCAAAATGATCGTGAACTGATTTTAGCGGGTTCTGAATACCAAGATTCCCTTACCGATTTACAGTGGGCGCGCCAGGGGCCCCATGGCAACTGGGCAATTCGCCTTTTGGGCTTTGTGCTTCGCAAAGCTTTCCGCAGAGGCTGTTCCAGCATTACCTTTGACAAGCCCAGTTTTCAAGCGGCCATGGCCAAGATTGACGATGAGCAGCTGGTGGTGCTGGCACCGACCCACCGCAGCATGATGGACTTTTTGGTCTGTTCCTATCTCTGTTATGCGCACCCTGAACTGAAAATTTCAATTCCCTATATCGCCGCCGATTTGCAATTGGGGCAATTGCCTTTTCTGGGCTGGCTGCTGAAGCAGGCCTATGCCTTTTATATCAAGCGGGGCCAAGGCAAAGCCGATCCCGAATTGAATGCCCAACTCAGACAATTGGTAAGCTCAAAACAAACCCTTGAAATTTTTATCGAAGGCACCCGCAGCCGGGCAAGGCAGTGTTTGCCACCCAAGCGGGGCTTGTTGCGTGCGCTGCAGGCCACGGGTGTTTCCTGTACGCTTTTGCCGATCACCATCAGCTATGACCGCATTCCTGAAGAAGAAGCCCTGATGAAAGAGCTGCAGGGCGGCCCCAAGCCTTTAATGCGCATGGGCCCCTTGCTGAAATGGTTTCAAAAATTAATCCAGGGGCAGATTCAGATTGGCAGGGTGCATATGGTCTGCGGTGAACCGATTCAAATGGGGCCAGACAGTGATGTGCCTGCTGTCAGTTATGCCGTAATGCAGGAATTGCAAAGGCACTATGTTGTTTCAACCTACCATTTGCGCGCATTTTTGCACCACCATCCAGAATTGGGAATCAGTCTGCAAAGCCTGATTTCAGCTATTCAAGCGCGGGGAGGAACGGTCATTGAAAGCCCACTCAGCGATGTTTCTCAGGTGGCGTTAAAAACTGAGTATACCCTGCGCTGCCAGTGGTTGCATTTGTTTTACCCTGATTTGCTGGCACTTTACCCGCACCATCCAATTGTTCAGCACCATGTGCATAGCCATTGCTTTTCAGAGCGCTATCGCCAGGTGGCAGAACCTTTGCAAAATGAACAGGAATTGGCCCTTTTAAAATCACTTTTTGACCCCCTGTTTCAAGCCTATGCCCGGCTGATTGAAGTAGCCTCTCAAGACTCAGGTCAAGGCTACCCCCATCCCCGTGCTTTTGTCGCTCAAAATCCAGACTGTTTCTTGCCCATGGTAGAAGAAGCCCTGGCCCACCTCACCGATACCCAAATTTTGATCAAGCGCGATTCGCATGCAGGTTTTGAAAAGGGAGAAGCTTGGGCCAGTCAGATTGAACGCTACCAAGTGCCGTGGGGAAAAAATCTGGTTTCAAAATCCTCGTCACGCTGATTTTGTTCTGTCGGGATATTGTCTCATGGGCTAGCTTTGACTTCTAGAAAAGCAAGATGGGTTTGTGAATGCTTTGGATCTTTCGTTTTACTGCTTTAATTTTGGGGGGCAAAGTGCTAATCTGAAGGGGCGAACAGCCAACTGAGGTTAAACCGATGCAAATCTATTCAGTACTTGTCATTTCCCCTGTCTACAGTACCCGTGAAATGATCGCCCGCTATCTTTCGTCTGAGAATTTAATTGTCTATACGGCTGAAAATGCCCGTGATGCGGTGCCGATCATTGAAAAATTGCCTTTGCAAGCCGTGATCTTTGAATTGGATTTGGATCAGGCTTCGGGCTTGGATCTCTTACTCTGGCTGAATCAACGCCATTCCCATTTGCATCCCATGTTGATTTGCGATCCCCATGATACAGATTTGATTCAAATCTTACGTTCGCAACGGGCCTCTGTGGTTTCACGCGATAATTTAAATCTTCAGGCCATTCGCAACCGCCTGCAAACCATGCTGAAATTTCCCAGAGGAACCACCAGTCTGTTTGAGCAGGTCAGCTTGTTTGAATTGGTACACTTGGCCTCCCAGGCGCAGACCTCAAGACGTTTGAGCATTCGCAGCCCCCAAACCGATGCCAAGGCTGAACTCACCTTTCAATTGGGAAGGGTCAACCATGCCTGTTTGGGAGAGCAAACCGGGGAAGAAGCCTTCTTTGAAATTATCCGCATGAAATCTGGGCGTTTTGAGGAACTCAAACAGAAAGCTGAAGTCCCCCAGACGATTGGGGCCAGTTTGAATCAGCTCATGTCCAAATCCTCGCTGCGGGTAGACGAGGGGGGCGTGAAAATGCCGACCACCTATTGTACAGTGCTTTCTGATGACCTCAGTTTGGGGGATTATTTGAGTGCAACCTATCCAGAAGCTGAAATGGAGCTGCTCTATACCGATCATCCTGAAACAGCGTTGAATCAACTTAAAACCAAAGCAGATTTGTTGATTATTGACTTGGATTTGCCAAACTTTGATGCCCAAGCCTTTTTAGAAACGCTGCGTCATGAACGGGTGGCCATGAATGTCTTTTTAATGGGCTCCCAATTTTCAGCCCCTCTGCATGAATGTTTGAAACGGGAGCATGTGCACCGCTTTTTTAGAAAAAATCTGCAGTTCAAAGAACTTGGCGATTTGATCCACCACAATTTTCTCAACCAGCAATTTCAGGGACGGATGTATAATCTCTCGCTTTTGGGGGTGCTTGAAACCTTTGTCTATTTCAAACAGCCCCGCCTGCTCGAAATCACAGATTTTCTCACAGGTCAGACCGGCCAGATCTTTATGGCTGAGGGCGTAATTCAGCACGCTGTTTATGATAAGCAGGTAGGTCGCGATGCCCTCAACGAAATGATGCAGATTCAAAGCGGGATTTTTCAACAGGAAACCTATTGGGCACCCGCATTTTTCAGCTTAAACGTACCTGTGGGCCGTCTCTTTCTCTATCTCAACCGCATCATGTCAAAAGTGCAGGCCCCCCAAGAGCTGCCGCGTGATCTCTTGCTGCAAAATGGCGCGGTGATTTCCTTGCAACCTGAAAAGCTTTCCTATCTCTTGGCGGTCAGCCAGGGTTAGCTTTGCTGGCCTTGCAAAAATAGCAAGCTTGAGAAGCTGAGACTAGCGTTGAAGATCTGATTCAAGCAGGTAATTTTTTTCATGTGTTTCCTGTTTGGTTTCATGGCTTTTCAGATCCAGGCTATAGAGTTCAAAAGAACCGTCACGGTTGGAAGAAAAGAGAATTTTCTGATTGGAAACCCAGCTGGGAACGCCATCCCAAGCTTTGTTTTCGGTTAGACGGGTGGTTTTTTGCGTCTCCAATTCAAACAGGTAGAGTTCATTGTTGCCGCTGCGGTCAGAGACAAAGACGATGGCTTTGCCATCGGGGGAAAATTTGGGGGTGCGTTCAGCTCCTGGGTTGGGGCTCAAACGCTTCCAAGCTTTGCTTTTTAGATCCAAGAGGTAAAGATCGTCGTTGCCCGCTTTGTCTGAAATAAACACAATTGATTTCCCATCGGGGGCCCAATCTGGTTCGGTATCCATGCTCGGGGAGTGGGTCAGGCGGCGAAGGTCTTTGCCCTCTTTGTTCATGAGATAGAGTTCTTCATTTTTATCGACTCGCTCAGAAACAAACAGAATCTCCTTGCCATTGGGTGACCAGCGAGGATGTTTGTCGGGATAGGGGTCATGGGTCAGACGAATCAGATTGCTGCCATCGGCTTTCATGCGGTAAATTTCGTCATTGAATTCGCGGGTGGAAATAAAGACAAGTTCTTCGCCATCGGGGGACCACTGGGGTTGGCGTTCGATTGAGGGATATTTGGTGAGATTGACCCAGGGCCCCTCAGGATTTTCGCGCACAAAGATATCCCAATTTCCCTCTTTGGCGAAAGCCGCTGCCAGTTTTCCTGATTTAGCAGGGCTGCACCCCTGTGCAGCCAGGAAAAGACAGAGCAGCCCCAGGGCCATGCTCTGCCAGGATTTGAGAGATAGAAACTTATTTGACATCTTTTTGTACCTCCCCTATTATAAGGAAAAATGGGTATGATGGAATCTATCGCATACTTTCTTCCTGCAAAGGTCACTGATGAACAGACCGCTTAAAAAAATCGGTATGGCTCTATTCTGCGCCTGTCTTATTTTGGGCAGCAGCCAAGCGCCTGGGCAAACTCAGGAAAAACGCTTCAGAATTGCCTTGTTTACCCCGCGCAATGATGAATTTTGGACGCTCTATGCCAATATCGCCAAAGCTGCCTGTGAAGATCTGGGCATGGATTTGGAGTGGCACCCCGCCATGAACAAACCTGAGAGGCAACTGGCTGATGTCAAAGCCGTTCTCAGTCGTCCGGGCCCCAAAATTGATGCCATGGTGTATAAAAACTTTGATGGCACAGCCGGTGAGATCATGGCTTTGGCTGAAAAAGCCAAGGTCTATTCACTGATGGTTGAAGAAGGCTATACCGATGCTGAGCTTGAAAAATATGGGGTTCCCCGTTCCAAATTCAAGTATTGGATTGGCGAATTTTTGCCTGATAACCAGGATGGGGGCTTTGAGCAAACCAAGGTGCTTGTCCGTTTGGCGCATCAAAAGCACCGTTTAGACAAGCACCAGCAAATTCAGATGGCCGTTGTGGCGGGCAATATGGTTGAAGGCAGTTCAACAGAACGCGTTTTGGGCATGCACATTGCCTTGCAGGAATATCGCGAAGTTCTCCTGCATCAAATTGTAGCTGGCTATTGGAAGAAGGCAGTGGCCTATCGCAAAACCCAACGTCTGCTTCAAGACTACCCAGAACTTTCCACCTATTGGACAGGCAATGATACCATGCCCCAAGGGGTGTATCAGGCGGTTAAAGACTACCGGGCAAAGCATCCTGCTTATCCCCAGGCGATCATTGGCGGGTCGGGTTCAACACCGCCGGCAGGGTTTGATGTCGAAACGGATCGAATCCAGGTCACGGTGGGTGGGCCATTTTTGCTTTCAGCCTTTTCAATGGTGTTGCTGCATGATTTTCTGCACGGAATTGATTTCGCTGAAGAGTCAACCACCATGCGCCTCTGTTTTTATGTTTTTACCCGTGAAAACGTGCATGCCTATACCAGTACCCTGGGCAAAGCTGAATGGAACAAAGTCAATTTTGCCCGTTTTTCAAAACATCTCAATCCTGGGTTGACCAAATACGATTTTGGCTTTGGTCAGGTGCTTGAGCAGTTCAAGGCCTTGCCAGACCCGATGCGAATTTCAGAATTTTCAGGAATTAAAAATGAATCGCTTGGATCAAAAATCGCGCAGTAAACGCAGAAAGTCACTTAGCCAATCGCTTTACTGTGAAAGGGAAAGGCCTTTGATATTTGGCGAATCGGGTTTGCGATATGTTTCTGGTCTATGCTTGAGCGGGCTGTTTTCCCAAATCGCTATAATTGGGTTCAAAACACACTGAAGACCCCGTCTGAAGAGCGAATTCCAGCCTGAGCCCACCGCAGGCAGTGGGGACTGATTCCTCTCTCCTTCAGGGCCTGGAAAATGGTAAAATTTAAATTAAATCAACGTAAGGCAAGTGATCGATTCACTTGCCAAGGAGCTTGCGATGCAAAATATTCAAGAATTATTGACCTCTCTTGGAATCGAAAAATTATCTTCCCCCTGTTCGACAGGTTTGAACTGGTTTGGCAATACTGAGTCTCAGATTGAATCGGTTTCTCCAGTCGATGCCAAGGTGATTGGCAATATTGGCAAGGCCAGCCCATCAGATTATGAAACCCTGATCCAAACCGCAGAAAAAGCCAAGGGGCCTTGGGCCAGTATGCCTGCCCCCAAGCGGGGCGAAATCGTACGCCAGATTGGCAATGCTCTGCGTGAAGCCAAAGAAGACCTGGGCATGTTGGTTTCCTATGAAATGGGAAAATCCTACCAAGAGGGCCTGGGCGAAGTTCAGGAAATGATTGATATCTGCGATTTTGCAGTCGGTCTTTCACGTCAGCTCTATGGTTTGACCATGCATTCTGAGCGCCCCAATCACCGCATGTATGAACAATGGCATCCGCTGGGGGTGGTGGGCATCATTTCAGCCTTTAATTTTCCTGTCGCTGTTTGGGCCTGGAATTCAATGATCGCAGCTGTCTGTGGCGATGTTAGTATTTGGAAACCCTCTGAAAAAACCCCCTTAACGGCAGTCGCTTGCTTTCATATTATGGCCAAAGTCTTAAAAGACAATCATGTGCCTGAAGGTGTCATGAATCTGATTGTGGGAGATGTTCATCCGATTGGTGAAACCCTGATTGCCGACCCCCGCGTGGCTTTGATTTCGGCAACCGGTTCCACCCGCATGGGCAAACGTGTAGGCGAAGTTGTGGGGGGCCGTTTGGGCAAAGCGATTCTTGAACTGGGCGGCAACAATGCGATTATCCTGACCCCCGACGCGGATTTGAAAATGGCCTTGCCTGCAATTGTCTTTGGTGCAGTGGGCACCTGTGGTCAACGCTGCACCTCGACCCGCCGTCTGATTATTCATGACTCCATTTATGCCAAGGTCAAAGAGATTATTCTCAATGCCTACCAAGGTTTGAAAATTGGCAATCCGCTCGATCAAGACAACCATGTTGGCCCCTTGATCGATCAGGATGCCGTTGAAATCATGCAAAAGGCCCTGCAGGCGGTTAAAGCTCAAGGTGGAGAAGTGGTCTATGGCGGGCAGCGTCTTGAAGGCCCAGGCTTTGAAAGTGGTTGCTATGTCATGCCTGCCGTGGCAGAAGTCAAACCTGAAATGGAGATCGTGCAGAATGAAACCTTTGCCCCGATTCTCTATCTTACCCGCTATTCAGGCGATGTAACCGAAGCAATTGCGATTCAGAATCAGGTCAAACAAGGACTTTCTTCTGCCATATTCACCACCAATATGCGTGAATCTGAGCGCTTCCTGAGCTGTATGGGTTCTGATTGTGGCATTGCCAATGTCAATATTGGAACCTCGGGTGCCGAAATTGGTGGTGCCTTTGGCGGTGAAAAAGAAACGGGCGGAGGCCGTGAATCGGGTTCTGATGCCTGGAAAGCCTATATGCGTCGTCAGACCAATACGATTAACTATGGTTCCGATTTGCCCCTGGCCCAAGGGATCAAATTTGATATCTAAGTTCGATTGCGTTTCAACAGGGTCCTCTTCGGAGGGCCCTGTTTTGTTGCCCAGGCTAAACAGAAAGACACACCTGGCGTTTGCTGAGAATTGATAGCCAATCCGAGAGCCCCTTATACCCCGGCTCAGATTGGCTCCCCAAAGATTTGGTTTTGAGTCTGAACCCTTGGGGGGGGCTTGAACTATGGCTCCTCCCAGACCCTTGCCTCTTCCTCTTGATTCGCAATCGGCGCAGTGAGGGTTTCCAGCTCAAAAACTGAAAGGGCGTGGCCTTGGGCTGGAGGAGCGTTCAAACGTGCTGAACGCTGATCCTGAGCAAAGATCACACTGCTCAGTAGGTTTTCAAGCAGTTCCTGTTCGGGCTGCACAACAGCTCCCGGAATCTTCGTGGCTTGCGGGGTTTTCTGCAAGCGCAATTCAATTTCCGTTTCAAGAGCTTGCAGGGCTGGGCCCGAATAGCTGTTTAAACCGTCTCGAAACCGATTGAGCGCATAGCCTCTCTCATTTTCGGGCAGGGCCAGCAGTGAATTTAGCAAATGCTCAAGTTGGCCGGGTGTCGCTTGGGCGTGAGCAGGCGATGTGTGCTGAGCGTTCAGGGCCTGAGACTCAGAGGGGGGGAGCGGAGAAATATTCATTGAAGCAGCCTTCTTTCTACCAATTTTTGGCACCCATCAAGATATTTTTAGCAATCACGGTGGTTCCATCCTGGTACATATCATCCATGGTCTTATAGAGGGCCTTGAGCGTATCTTTCGGAACCTTGTCAATGATTGCTTTCAAACGTATTGCCAGGGACTCTGCCAAATTATCTGAATCCCAGGTCCATTTGACAGCAAGATCAATAAACAATGCGTCAAATGCCTGCCAACAACCTGCTTTTGCCAGAGATTCAAGCTTTTCTGCCGCCTGTTCAACACTCCAAGTGGCTTTGTCTTTGCTGATTAAGTTTTGAATCTGCGTTTCAATTTTATCCTGTTGACCCAAGGCCAGCGCTTGAAGCAGTTTCAGCATTTCAGCTTTCTCCAGTTTCTCGGGGTTTAAACTGAGCAGCAGGGTTTTAATTTCTTCAGAAATCAGGGGGTTGGAGCGCATTGCGTCTTTTAAGGCCGCCGTACGGAAGGCTTCCTGTTTGTCGGCACTCAGGGTTTCATAGCCATGTTTGACATATACTTGGGCCAGTTCCAGGGCGGAATTTTCAAGTTTTAACTGTATTTTGACCTTGTCCCCAGCGATGAGCGCTTCAAGCAAAGCTTTGTTTTCTGCCGCGTTCAAAAATGCGCCCGGTCTGACATTCAGAATCTGACTCAGGGTTGTCTGCGTGATGCTGCCTTTTTTGACGGCATCATAGCCATTTTCAATCAGGCGCAGCAATTGAAAGGCTTCATAGGCTGAAGAGCAACGCTTGAGCTGCTGTGTGATTTCTGTTGCTTGGGCTGCACTCAGAGGGTGTTTATTACAGGTATTGCGTAAGTATTCAAGAGCATAGGTTCCCAGTTTCAGATCCTTGAACGCATCCCCGATCTCCGTTTGCTGGGCAGCTGAAAAGCTTGTCTTCAGTTTGGGATCACGTTGCATTTGTTCGAGGGGCGTACGATAGCGATAGCTTGCAATTTCTGGGTAGGCCTCGGTTTTGGCCATGGCACCTGGCAGAAATTCAAGTGCGGGTTTGAGCTGGTTGGATTCCTTGGGCAGGCAAGCGCTGCGCAGACGATCCTTAAATTCATCCAGGGGCATGCTTTGCAATTCACCCCAGGGATTAAGCAAATAGACTGTTTTGGCAGCTGCATCAATTTTGCTGACAATCACGCGGTGTCCACCGTCATCCCATCGCAGGCCGACCGAAAGGGGAGTTCCCGCATCGATATGGGCTTTCACTTTGGCATAGACTTCTGCTTGGGTGGGTTTGGGCTCGCCTTCAAAAATCGAATAGTTCTGATAATCCCGAAGCGGAAAGAGGTATTGAATCAGGCGGGTTGTCTCACTGGAGTATAAGCCGCTGTGCGCATCAGAATGTTTATCTGTGGCATTGTCATAGTTCAGCTCCTTATTGGCATACTCCATAAAGGCCGGTTGAATCAGTCTGCCGCTGATGCTGCGTCCGCTCAGATCATCGGTTAATGTGCCAGGCTCTCTTTCAATACTGCCATCATCCACTTTGCCGTCTGGGCTGGCCAAAGCTTTGACGATATTTAAATATTTGCCAGGGTCTTGAAGGGCCAAGAGAATTTGAGCGCTGGTGGCAGCGCAGGTGCCGCGTGCATGTTGATTGATCTGGTGGGGAAAGGCGATATCCTGTAGAGAACTGCGTAAAAGTCCCATTCTTTGGGGCTGTAAATCTGCGTGGAGTGGGGCTTTTTTTAGATCTTTTATGGCCTTGTAAACACCATAGCTGAGTCTGTTGGTGTTGATCAACTGCACAACAGAGGACAAAAGGCTGTTGACATAATGGCCTTCTTTTCCTTCCCCGATCACACCTCCGCCTACGGCTCCTCCCCCGAAGCCCTGAATATCTGCAGCGATCAACTCTTTTAAGGGGATATCCGCCAAGAGCTTGAGCAGGGCAGCTTGCTTGTTTTTACTGTAATGCGCAAAGGCAGGAGCCGACTGAAGCAAAAAACGTTTCAGCAGTTCAGATTTTTTATTTTCAGCGGGCAAGAGGCCATTTTTAACTTCTTCATTGATTGTTTTGCCGATTTGGCGCAAGAGATCATGCGATTTTTGATCCACAGGATTCAGTTTTGCATCGGCTGGTGCGCCGGGGGCAAATTTGGCAAGGCCTTCGCTGGGTTGAGAAGAATGCCGGATTTGGTCGAGTAAAGGAGCGGCTGCATCAATTAAAATATGTTGCTGGCGTGGGTTCAGTGGGTGTGCTTTTTCAAGACTTTCAAGCAAATGTTCTTTTTGCAGGTTTTCAAGTGGAATGACCAAGGCTTTGCCATTTTGAAGGGGAACACTCAAAAGTGCTTGACTGGAAGCCTGATAGCGGTGGGGATCAACCATGACCTCTTCAAGCGGAATGGGGTTTTCATGGTTTTCGAAAATCACATGGGGTTGATTCTCGAGGCTGCTTTGGTGTAGCTTGGCTAAGGTTTGGGCATTCAAGCCTTCACGCAGTTGGGGCTCATAAAAATGAAGGCGCTGATCAAGTTCTAAACTCATGCTTTGCTCCTCTGTATGCAGAACGCGCTAAGTTTAGTTTAGACTTTTTCAAAAAAGAATTCACGCTGCTTAGAACAAAGAATCGCTTGATTCAGATCATTTTATTTCAAGCGCTATCCCCTTTAATTCTGGCGCAGCGCATTGGTATAATGACCCTTCAAAGAAAAATTTCTCCATTTTAAGCTGCTCTTGTTTTTTTCATGCGCATACCAATGGAAATCAAAAAGGAAACCCCATGACCGTTGCTGTTCTGACCCAACCGATTCGAAATGTTGCCGTAATTGCCCACGTGGACCACGGCAAAACCACCCTTGTAGACTGCCTGCTTCGTCAGAGCGGGACTTTTCAACCCCATGAAAAACTGCAGGAACGCGTGATGGACTCCAATGACCTGGAGCGTGAACGCGGGATTACCATTCTTGCCAAAAACACGGCGATTGATTACTACGAAACCCGTATCAATATTGTAGACACCCCGGGTCACGCGGATTTTGGCGGTGAAGTTGAGCGCGTGCTGGGCATGGTCGATGGTGCGCTGCTGATTGTGGATTCTGTTGAAGGCCCCATGCCCCAGACCCGCTTTGTGCTGCGCAAGGCCTTGGCCCAAAACCTGAAGGTGATTGTGGTCGTGAATAAAATTGACCGCCCCTTTGCCCGTTCGACTGAAGTTGTAGATGAAGTGCTTGATCTCTTTATTGAATTGGGTGCCAGTGATGAGCAGTGTGATTTTCCCTTGATTTATGCCTCAGCCGTTCAGGGCACTGCCACCGTTGACCTGGAACACCCCCGTGCAGATATGCAACAGCTCTATGACGTGATTGTAGAGCACGTTCCCCCGCCTGTGGTGCACCCTGAAGAGCCCTTGCAACTGCAGGTTGCCAATATTGATTACGATGAGTACGTGGGCCATATTGGCATTGGCCGTCTGATTCAGGGCCAATTGCGTTTGAATGATCGGATTGGGGTTTCAACCCTTGAAGATGGCATTCGCCAGGTCAATGTCAATAAGCTCTATCGCTTCAAAGGCCTGAAACGCTATGAGATTACAGAGGCCATTCCGGGTGATATTATCGCTTTCAGTGGTTTGGGAGAATTGCATATTGGTGAAACCCTGGTGGATCTCAACAACCCCATGCCCCTGCCGCCGATCAAAGTAGACGAGCCCACCCTGCAAATGACCTTTGCTGTGAACGACAGCCCCTTTGCAGGCAAAGAAGGGGAGTTTGTCACCTCTCGCCACCTGCGTCGCCGCCTCTACCGTGAAATGCTGAGCAACCTCAGTTTGCGGGTCGAAGATGGCGATACCACAGATCTCTTCTATGTTTCTGGCCGGGGTGAGCTGCACCTGGGTATTTTGATTGAAACCATGCGTCGTGAGGGTTTTGAGTTTCAGATCAGCCGTCCCCGCGTTATTTTTAAAGAAATTGATGGTCAGAATTGCGAACCCTTTGAAACCCTGGTTCTCGACACCCCTGCGGAATACGTGGGTTCCTGTATTGAAGCTTTGGGTCGCCGCAAAGGCGAAATGGTGCATATGGAAAGTGGCGAGCAGAACCGTTCGGTTTTGACCTTCTCGATTCCTGCCCGTGGTTTGATTGGCTATGCTTCTGAATATATGCGCATTACCAAAGGTGAAGGTATTATGAGCAGTACCTTTGAGGATTATAAACCCTTCAAAGGGGAGTTTGAGCAAACCCGCAATGGCGCGATTTGGGCCATGGAAGCCGGCACCTGTTCAGCCTATGCCCTGCAAGGTTTGGAAGACCGTGGCTTTTTCTTTATCGGCCCAGGTACCGAAGTCTATACAGGCATGATTGTGGGGGAACACAACCGTCCCCAGGAATTGCCCGTCAATGTCACCAAAACCAAAAAATTAACCAATATGCGTTCTGCGGGTGCCGATGAGCTGATTCCGCTCAAGCCCCCCCGCCATATGAGCTTGGAAGAAGCCATGTCGTATATCAAAGACGACGAGCTGATCGAAATCACGCCCAAGCATATGCGTTTCCGTAAAAAGAACCCCAAGCGCTAAGCCCCATGCCAAGCTCAGGGAGTGCCGCCAGATTGCCCGAACTCGGGTTGATTGAAGGCTATTATGGCACGCCCTGGAGCTGGCAGGAACGCCATGAAAATATGTCGTTTCTGGCAGCGGCGGGTTACCGCTTTTTTCTCTATGCCCCCAAGGCCGATGCCGGTTTGCGCCGGGAATGGCAACGTCCTTTTTCAGACTCTCACTTTGCTGCGCTTGAAAAGTTTTCTCAGGCCTGTCAAACCCAGGGGGTGCGTTTTGGCATGGGGCTCAGCCCCTATGAAATCTATTTGGATTTTAATGCCGAGGCCCAGCAGGCGCTGGCAGCCAAACTCGAAGCTTTTAATCGACTGGGCGTGCGCGATTTGGCCTTGCTCTTTGACGATATGCGCGGAGATATTCCCCAACTGGCGCAAAAGCAGATTGAAATCGTTCATTGGGCTGCCGAACGCAGCCAGGCCGATCGGATTTTGGTTTGCCCCAGCTATTATTCCGATGATCCTGTGCTCGACAAGGTCTTTGGCCAACGTGACCCAGACTATCTCAGCCGCTTGGGGCAGGGGCTTGACCCTGCGATTGAAATTTTCTGGACGGGTGAAGAGGTCTGTTCACGGGCTTTTTCAGTGGGGCATTTGCGCCGTGTGGCCCAGGAGCTGAACCGCAAACCCTTTCTCTGGGACAATTATCCTGTCAATGATGGCCAGCGCATGTCGCAATATCTCTATCTGCGCGGCTTTACAGGTCGCCCCGCTAAAATAGCCGATGAGATTTCTGCCCACGGGATCAACCCCGCCTTGCAGCCGACACTTACCCGGATTCCCGCCTTGAGCCTGATAGAAAGTTATTTGCAGGGCGAAAATTATGAATACCGGGCTGCAGGTCATCGCGCTGCCCGGCAGGTTTTAGGCCCAGAATTGGGAGACCTGCTGCATGAGGATTTACTCACTCTCCAGGATATTGGCCTGGATCGGCTGGCTGAAAAGGCCGCTTGGCTGCGTGAAAGGTATTCTGGTCAAACTCACCCAGGGGCCCGCGAGATTCTGCGTTGGCTGGATGGAGCGTACCGCATCAGCCAGGAAATGGTTCAAACCCAGTAACCGGTCAGTTTTATCGTTTTCGCTACATTTTTCTGGTAGATCTTTTCAATTTGAGAAGTATAGACTTGAGCTGCTTCATTCGCTATATTGATCCCCACCAGTGATTGGATCAGAGGGCCTGTGTGACCTATATCTTGTCCAAAGCGAACGACATTGAGCATTTCTTCAAGAGACCCTTGGGGAGTTTGCCCAAACTTGACAGAGCTGGCATTTAGCATTAGTTTGGCGTGAATCTCTTCTATCCAAATCGCAAAACGCTGAAATTCAAGGGCTCAATTCAGTGTTTGAGTGGCTGGAATTGTGATTATACTGAGAAAGGGATTTATTGCTGCGCATAGGCAGAAGGAAGGGCACCCATGTTAGAAATACGCGCTTTTGAGGATGCCGATGCTGAACTGATCTTAAGCTAGATCGGCAATTTTCAGGAAAATTTTTTCTGGTCAGGACTCAAATCCTATCCCTTAGAACCTGAGGTCTTTCAGACCTGGCAGATAGATCCAGATATCCAGGCGTTTTTGGGACAGATCCAGGGGGAAACGGTTGTTTACGCTGAGTGGATGTTGAACCCCGATTTGGGGGAACTTGAAATCATGCGCTTAATCGTTGCCCCAGAGCATCGTGGCAAAGGGGTTGGAAAAGCCTTTCTTCAGAGTTTGCTTAAGCAAGTGTCTGAATTAGAGGCCTCTTTTCCCTATCGGGCAGCATATGCACGCATTTTTCCCCAAAACGATGCTGCTCAACGCTGTTTCTCGGGGGCAGGTTTTGATCGGGTTTCCCCTGAACGCGAAGCCCATTTCAATCAATGGGACAGCGTTGATTTTGTTTGGCTGGAGCATTTTTTACAGGTTGAGGCTATAGCTTCATAAATCAAGAGCCCTTGCGGGCCCTTGATTTATTGTGTTGCGTAGATAAATATTAATTTTATTTAGAAAATTAAGATATTTAAGCTGTATATAAACTGAGAAGTTTATTTTCTGCTTCAAACGCGGAAGAACTGTTACAAAGTACAGATCTGCCGCATAGAAGTGAGCTTTATTTCAGCTTTTGGGCAATCTTCAAGAGTTCCAAATACTCTTGAGCGAGCGCACTCTTACGTTCTCCGAGCAGCGCCAATTCCTGACTGACTTGGGCGCTGTTCAGCTCATTTTTCAAAAACCTCGGCAAGAGGGTGACAAGATGCGCATCCTTGATATTTTCAAGATCCTTGCCGATTAGCTCGCCCACTGTTTTTTCAACCCATACCAATTTGGGTTGATAGCTTACAGGATCGGTATAGGCGATTGAAAGCCTGATTTTTTGCTCCAGGATCGTGCTGTCCCCAGGAGCCTGCATTTGTTCTAAAAAGAATTGCGAGGTATTAAAAGAAAAATTAGAAGTCTGAACTTTTTCGGCTTCCTGTGAAGACTGTTCAGCAGCACTGACCGCACGTTTCAAGGCTTTGGGATACTCCAGCCGGAAGCGTACATCCCGTGCAGCGACATTGATCAGTCCCATAAAGCGTTCGCCCATGGCGCGTTCCACATCGCCGAGGGTGATCATTGAGAAATAGGCACCTTTTCCTGCTTCGGTCAATTGATTGAGAAAAGCCTCATTAAAATTTTGTCCAAAACCCAAGCCAGAGAAGTAAATTCCTTCAGCGTTGTTGATACGGGTATAGTAGGAAACCCGGTTCACATCCGTATCACCGGCATTGGCGTAGGCATCGGTCAGCATGATCACGCGGTTGATCTTGTTGGGGTCATAGTATTTATTGGCAAGGGCATAGGCCTGTTTCATGCCTGCCTCTAGATTGGTTCCGCCTTCAGGGGTCATGTCCATGATGGTTTTTTCATAATCGATTGACCCATTCAGCTGATAATTTTCAAAGCGCACACGGGGTGCGTCTGAAAAACTTACCAAATTGATGATGTCACCTGCTTTTAGATTTGCTTTTAAAGCTTTTAAGCTGGCTTGAACCAAGGACAGTTTGCTGACACCTTTTTCGGGTTGAGAAGGTTCTTGCATGGAACCTGAGACATCGACCACCAAAGTTAAAACCAGGTTGCGACGTTGGGCCCGACTGATCTGAGGAGAGGAAACATGAGCCCCAAATTCATAGTTTTCAAGCCCAGTTTGTTCGCCCGCAGGATATTTCCAAATGCCCATTGAAATTTTAAACAAACCGTGAGATTCCTGGGCTGAAGAATCAAACCGGGCTGAATTGAGGAATTCCCAAGGACGCAGCAAGGTTGTACTGGGTAAATATTGATGTGAGAGCGCATATTTGCTGAGTTCTACCCCAGCTGTACTGGCTGAGTCATCATAACTGAAAAAGAAAAAGTCAGAGTTTGCCAGGGGGGCCGGAGTTTGCTGGGGAAAGGGCGTTGCTGTGGGTTCTGGGCTGGGATAGGGGGTTATCTCTGGCTGTGGTGTGGGCAATGGGGTGGGGGCCATGGAGGGTGTGGGCGTCGGGCTTGGAATAGGGTAGGGGGTTTGACCTGGTGCAGGAGTTGCCGTTGGGGTCACGCCCACCTGAAAATCATAGCGGTTAATATCGCTATTGCCGAATTTATTCGTCTTTGGAATTTCAACCCTGCGCAAGATGGAGTGATCAGTCAATACTGCCGTGATTTCAACTTCAATTCCTGGCGGAACATTGTTCATGGCATAGGTGCCTCCTGCCAAACTTGTCGCCGCTTCATAGGGTACTGAAAGATTGAGTGAGCGGGCATAAACCATTCCGCCAAGCGGAAGTCCCGAAGCATCGCTGATAGAGCCGTGAAAGGTGGTTTTTTCAATGATGGAGATGTCTGAAGTGGGAAAGGGCTGTGGAAGGGGGGCTTGACCATTTCCTGGGCTGGGGGGCAGTAAAGCAGGCGGAGAAGCAGGAAGCAAGCTATTTGGCCACCCCCGCGGAAGAATGCCTGAAGATACGCCTGAAAAATTTTGCTGAAGGGACTGGCCTTGAGCGCTTGGATCGGTCGCTGAGCCTGGCTGGCGGGTTCCCTTGGGCAGAGGAGCAATATTACTATTCATATTCCCTGGCCTGGGAGCACTCATTGCTGCAACTTGGGGGGAGTCAATCACTGGGGAATGTAGAGATTGTGTACAGGCGGTGAGACTCAAACTCAGGGTGAGGCCCCAAAAGATTTTCCATTTCATCGTGTTTGCTCCTCGCTTTTTTCTTGAATTTTTTGAAATAACTCGGGATCATAGGCCATCAAAACTGACAGATCGGGGTCTGCTTGCGCTTCACTCAGGGTGCGGTTGCCTGGATCTGTATCCAGCAGGGCTTTTTGCAAAGCCGATGAAGCGAGGGCGAGCAATTTGGGTGCCTGTTTCTGCTGAAAATTCAGACAGAGGCAGACGGCTCGGATATAGTGTAAAAGCCAGCTTTCAGGTTGGTAAATGCTGACCAGATCGAGGGTTGAGAAGGCGGCTTGAAAATCATCGGTCTTGGCCAGGGCCAAAGCCAAAAAAAGCGCTGCTTCGTTTAAGACAATGCCCCCCAAATCCTGCTTGTTTTCAGCCCGAATCACCGATTGAAAAGCTGAAATGGTTTGCTGCCAGACTGGTTTTGACGCTGAGGCATCTAAACACTGCGCCCAATTAAAACTGCAGCGGGCAAATTCGTCGAGAATATACACATCTTCAGGTGCCAGGGAGCTGGCTTCGTGAAGTATTTCACAGGCTTTGCCTAAGGCTTCTGTGCGGTCTTCTTGAGGGATTTCGGCTTGGTGAACCGCCCTGAGAAAATACATTTCCCCCAGATTGAGTTTTAAATCTGAAAGTTTGATATTTTCAGGTTTCAGACTGAGATAGGCCTCAATTGCCTGGTTTTGGGCTTCTATGGCTTCGAGATAATTCCCCCGACTCAACTCCAGCAGGGCCAAAAGGCTTTTTAATTGAAGATGATCCTGGAAGCGTTGAAATCCCATTTGCAGTGCTTTCTGAGCTTCTTCCAGGTGATTGTTTTTCAAAAGAGCCATTACCCAGGTCGAAAAGGCTTGAAAATTATCCTGCTCAGATTCAGCGGCTTCAGCTTTTAGCTCAAGCAGATCTTTAAGCAGTGAAAGATTCGCTTGGTGAATGGGAGAAAAACCTGCAAGTAGCAGCAGTTCATCAATTTGATGGGTTTGATAAGGGCTGAAAAAAAGGGCTGCAAGCTTAAGCACCAATTCCCGAGAGGGTTGACGTTCCCCACTTTCCAACATTCGGATATACGTGGCTGAAACTTCGACCTGGGCCCCCAGTTCTTCCAATGAGAAGCCTCGTTTGGTGCGCAATTCAGCCAATTTTTGACTTAAGGGGGTGGCCTCAATCTGTTTGGTTCGTTTACGTCCCATACTTCCATCCAAATAAAAACAATTTGTTTTTATAATATAAACTATTTGTTTTTAAATTGCAAGCCGAGACAGATACGCTTGATTTACATAAAAAAAAAGAGCCCTTGCGGGCCCTTGATTTATTGCATCGGTTCGGCCAGTTTGCGGGCCGTCATCCACTGCATCAACACAAAAAACAGCAGGCTGATGCTCAAGACAGCAGCCCATGAAACCAGGATGGGCGTGTCGGCATACCCTACAAATCCATAGCGAAAAAGATTGATCGTATGGTGGACGGGGTTGAATTGGCTGAGCATATTCCAGGGCGCAGGCAATTGTGCGATTGGATAAAAGACCCCGGCCAGAAAGATCATGGGCTGTAAGACAAAGGTCGTAACAAAGGTCAGGGCTTCAAAACCGCGTGCCCAGAAGCCAAAGGTGACTCCCAGCATGCCGTATTGCAGGCCGGTAATCAGCATCACAGCCAGCAGGCCCAAGGGGTGGGCAATGCCCATGCCGGGAATGAACCAGATGGTCAGCAATACTGCAACACAGAGCGTAAACAGGCCACGGGTTAAAGCGGCCAAAGAAAAGGCAATGCCAATCTGCCAGGGCTTGAGCGGGGTGACCTGAAGATCGAGAATTGAGCCCAGATTTTTGGCGATGATCAGGGCAAAGCCTGGATTGGAAAATCCAGAATTGACCATGATCATGCCCAAGAGACCCGTATAAATAAAGGCCAGAAAACTGATCCCTTCGATGCTCTTGGTGCTGACCACCACGCCAAAAACAGCAAGGTAGAGCACCATCGAGACAATCGGGCTGAAAACGGTATCGAGCATGAGCTTGCGAAAACGTTTGACTTCACGCGCATAAAGCGCCCACATAAAAGTCATGCTGTTTTTTCCTCTCCGGTAAGTTCAAGAAAAACCTTTTCAAGCGAAGCCACTTCGTTGCGAAACGATTTCAGGTTTTCGCCATAGTGTTCAAGCAGGCAGCGCATATCACAGGGCAAGTCCTCAAAGGGATATTCAAACTCAACGCCGACCTTGCGCACCCCCGGCAAATGTTCGACTTCTGTTTCAAAGAGTTCAAAGTGAATCAGCTTTTGCGAAAATTCCTGCTGAATTTCTTTGACCTTGCCTTCTTTGATGACCTGCCCTTTGTTGATAACGGTCATGGACTCACAGAGCTGTTCCGCTTCTTCAAGATAGTGGGTGGTAAAAATTATCGTGGTGCCCTGTTGGTTGAGCTGTTTGACCAATTCCCAGATTTTTTGGCGCAGGGCCACATCGACACCTGCGGTGGGTTCATCCAGAATCAGCAGACGGGGCTGGTGCAGCAGGGCTTTGGCAATCATCAGGCGACGTTTCATGCCCCCCGAAAGCCAGCGTGCTCTTTCACTCATCTTGTCAGCCAAACCCAGCGATTCCAGCACTTCGGGAATGCGCTTGCGCCGATCTGTGGCAGAAACACCGTACATGCCGCTGAAATAATGCAGGACTTCTTCAACGGTGAAAGCAGGTTCTACGACAATTTCCTGCGGCACGATGCCCAAAAGCATTTTTGCAGCTTGGGTTTGTTTCACAACATCATGCTCAAAGATCTTTATCGGCCCACTGTGGGGGTCGGGTTTGAGTGAGCCGCTGATCATGCTGATCAGGGTGGATTTTCCTGCGCCATTGGGGCCCAACAGACCATAGATTTGGCCTTCGGGAATATGCAGCGAAATATCTTTCACGGCTTTGAGTTCGGGTCGATTGGGGCTGCGATAGGTTTTGTGGACATGTTCTACAGAGAGGGCATCCATTCTGTTTTCCTCACGGTTCTTCTTAACAAGGCAGATAACTTCAGCTTACAGGAGGGTTCAGGCCGCTGAAAAGCAAATGCTTTAAACTGTCTTTCGCCAGGCAATGACTTTCTCAGTAACAAAATCTGAGAATTCGCGCAGGCTCTCGGGATTTTCAAACAGGATTTGGTTTTTAGCCAATATTTCGCTCTTCAAGGCTTCGCGCCAGACGCTATCCTGGGCCAGTTTGAGAGCCAGTTGAATGGTTTCTTCGGGGGTTTCTGCCACCGGGCCAGCTATTTTCATCAAGCGGTAAGCTCCCAAGGCCACCCGGCCCCGAAACCAGGGTGAGGCCCAGCTCACGATCGGAATCCCCAGGCCCAAACAGGTAAAGACGGTATTGCCCCCTCCGACGGGCCAGGAGTCTAAGACCACATCGACCTGTTCCAAGAGATGTAAAAACTGTGAAGGCGGCTGCCAGGGGGCAAAATGGAGCTGAGCATCAAAGCTCGCCAGACTTTTTTTCCAACGCCCCGCCAATTTTTGACAGATTCCATCCTGACGGTGCATCAGCACCCAGATCAGGGCTTGGGGGTCTTGCTTGAGAATGCCCGCCAAAATCTGATCAAAAAGGGGGTGGAATTTGAAGGGGGTCATCGGGCAGAGATAGATTCTGCGATCGGCCGGCAAACCCAGCTCTGCGCGTGAAAGCAGCGGAGAGGAACGCTTTGGTTTGCGCGGCATAACAGGCAGAGCTTGGGTGCGTATCAAGGTTTCAGTATAGTGCGCTTCTGCATCGGGGGGTTCCATCACCTCGGGAGAGAGATAATAATCAAGGCTCTTGATCCCTGTGGTTTGCATAATGCCAGGTAAAACGATTTGAATCGGGGCCAGGCGGTAATGGGCCAAACACCAGCTAAAGGGGTCAGAGCCTAAATCTGTATAGATCAAGGCTTCAGCCTGCCAGGCCGCTAACTCGCGCAGGCTTTGCGCAAGCGACCCACTTAAACTGAAAAAATTCTCTACCCGGTCAGCCAAATGCTGGGTGCGTGCATCCTGAATGGCGGGGGCAATCAAAAAAACAGCGACTTCAAATCGGCAGGGATCAAGCCCGCTGATCAGGGCTTCAAAGAGGTGCAATACCGAGTGCTCATAAAAGAAGTGAGAGACAAAGCCGATTTTTATCCTGCCGCTGCCTTTGACGAACTCAGGTTGGAAGCTGGGTAAAAACCGGGTGTAAATCTCTGCAAGTTTTTCAAAGGGGGCTCTGTTCAGTTCGGCTTGAAAAGCGGGGTAAAAGGGGGCTGTTTTGAGTTCGCGAAAAGGCTCAGCGATGCAAAGCGGGGGGCCATTTTTCAGGCTTTCTAACTGGCTGATAAAGCGCACTCTTGCGGTTTGGGCCTGTGCTGAATTTTGATAGAGCAGGGGCAGCATCAACAGGGCTTCGAGTTTTAGCGCATCGCTGGGTTTGCGTTTTTGAGCTTCCTGAAGGGCCCACTGGGCCTGTGCCTCTTCGCCAATTGCTTGATAGGCCCGTGCTAAAAAAGCATAGAGTTGAGCCTGATCCCCTTTTTGCCATTCGGGCAAAGCCCTGAGACCTTCCAGACTTTTCTGAATCAAAGGCGTATACCGGGCATAGGTTTCATAGAGCCCGAGCAGGGTCAGCCGCAGTTCCATCTCCCAGGGAAACCGGTTTAAACCGGCTTCGAGCAGTTCAAACGCCTTTTCAGGCGCTCCTATTTTCAGGGCCTGTTGGGCTCCTGCCAGCCAATCTTCTGGCCGGGCTTGGGGGTGGGCGAGCCAATTTTTCCAGACAGGATAAAGCCCTTGGGGATTGAGTTTGAGTAAGAGTTCGGCCTGCAGTGGCAAAAGCGCGAGTGCTGCTTCCGAATCAATCGGTGTCAGCGTTAAGGCTTGGCAGCAAAGTGAAAGGGCTTCTTCAGGGGCTGTGTTTCGCAGCAACCAGGCCAGATTATTCAAGCTTTCAATCGCATCGGGGGTCAGGCTTAAGGCTTGACGGTAGGCTTTTTCGGCTGCTTCAGCCTGAGCTAGATTTTGCAGGCAAAGCCCCAGAGCATGAAAGAGTTCAGGTGTGCTTTCAGCTTGGGCTTGAGCCTGTTTCAGCAGTTCAAGCGCTTCTGCCCAGGCTTTTGCTTTTATCTGCGTCAAAGCCTTTTCAAATAAGGCTTTTCCTGTGCTCAAGCTAGAAGAATTTCCGCTCAAGATGATCGGCAATAAAACCACGAATACTGCGGAGATAATCCTGGTAGGGTGTCACTTCTTGCATCTTTTGAGCCAGTTGGGCCTGGATTTTGACCTTGTCAGGTTTGGCTTCGGCTAGATTTTTTGCTATCGCCAGATATTCGGCCTCAGTTTGCGCAATGGAATGGGTTTCAGCAAAAATCTGAAGTGCAGCCTGGGCATAGCGGCTGCGTTGGCTTTGACCTGGCAAAGTGAGAATTGGGGTTCCCAAAGGCAGAAAAGAAAAGACCTGGGCGCCCAGCCCGAAATAATAGGGGTCCAGAATTAGATCCACATGCTGGGCCAAACTCATCAGTTCATGGCTGGATAAGGGGGGGAGCAACTGCAAGCGTTCTTTGCCCTCCGCAATAGTTTTTTCCCAACGGGAACGCAGGCGTTGGTTCAAGATCGCATAGGGGTGGCTCAGCACCAAAATCTCAGCTTTGGGATCTCCTGCCAAAAGTTGGGCAAGTACCTGGTCGTAGTCAGGATGAAGGCCTACGGCAGAGACAGGGCAAAGATAAAAATTGCGGGTTTCGGGCAGTTGAAAAACAGAGCGGGGCAGCAATTGCGAAAAAGGCTTGCGCAGCGGGTAGGGCAGCCCCTCCAGGGCAAAAAGCGGTTCGCTGTAATCGGCTTGCGCATTCGGGGGTTCCAGCCACTCAGAAGAGAGATAAAAATCCAGGCTCGCAATGCCGCTGGTGGTGGGGAAACCATTCAAAACGCCTTGTCTTGGCGCCAGACGGTAATGGGCCAAAAGCACAGAGTTTAAGTCATTGGGGCCCAAATCCGTGAAGATCAGATAATCCAATTCGAGCTTTAAAATTTCTTTGCGCTGAAATTCGAGATCCTTGTGAAGCACAAGATACTGTAAATCGGGATCGGAGAGCACCTGCGCAGGGGGGTCTACCGACGAGAGCAGGATCACTTGAAAATCCCGGCACAATTGTTGAATTAAGCTGAAAAGCGGTTGGTAGAGCCCTGTCTGATAATTGCACCAAATCCCCAAGCGCGGCGTGCGAAAGTCATTGCTGGGGAAAAAGGGATGGTCATCTAGATTTTTTAAGCTTTTCTTGAGCAAGGCCTGGGCCATTTCAAAAACGGGTTGAAGGGGTTCCTGACTGTTTGCCAGACGGTAAAACCCTGGAGGGCAAAGTTCCCAGAGTGGATTGTGGATAGTTTGTTCAGCCTGAAGCGCTGCTTGGATTTGGGTTTTCCATTGCGCCAACCAAAGGGCTTGCTCTTGTTGATCTGCAAAAATCCAGGGGGGATTGAGCAATTGACTGATTTTGGGCCCCGTGCTTTTTTCAGAGACGAGCATTTCGTCCCAGACCTGAGGCGATTCTCCGACCAAATTCAGGGCCTGTTGGGCTTTGATATGAATTTGGGCCCGGTTGAGCAGAAATTGTTCTTCTGGATGTGATTTGACAAAGGCTGCGTAATGTTGCAGGCAGAGGTTCCAGTTTTGTTGTTCAAAATTTAACTCGCCGAGATAGAAATGGGCGAAGCGATCGGGGCTTGGGCTTTTCAAGGCCTGTACAAAGGCCAATTCAGCCTCTTTGCGGAATCCTTTCAAGAGCAGAATCTGTCCCACCATGCAAAATGCCCGTCCCCTTTCTGGGGCATTTTCGGGGGCTTGCTCTAAAAAGGCCTGAAATTGGCGGATGGCCATTTCAGGTTGTCCAGAACTTTGCTGGAGCAAGGCCAGTCGATAATTTGCGAGGTAGTGTCGGGGTTGAATTACCAAGGCCTTGATATACGCGCGCATGGCCTGTTCCTGACTGTCTTGTTCCTCAAAAAGCAGACCCGTCTGAAATAAATCCTGTGCTATCTGCTCAGGCGTCTTGCTGGTATCTTCAGACATTTTTCTATATTCTTTCTGTTTTTGGGCTCAGTATACCCGATTTTGAAGTTTTCAGTCTGGCCTGAGATAGATGAATCGCGACGAGATATTCAGTTATTTTCGCTGCAGAGGGTAAATTTAAAGCGCTTTTTGAGCTTGACGTGAAAAGGGCTTTAAACCGAATCAGGTGAACGAAACCTGACACTCAAACCAGGAAAATTCAAGGGCAAACTTCTGAAACGTAAAAATAATCTTGGCTTTGGCCCCTTGTATTCCAGGGACGAGTCGTGTATGATTAATTTCAATGAGACTTAAGAGTCCATTCAGTTCGCTGCTATCGTGTGTTTCGTCCCTGTTCCGCCGGTGATAAGGATTCCAAGCGCTTCCCTCCCCGTCCCAGGTTCCCCCACTGTCTGCTGCGCTTCAATTGAATTGGAGTCCCATGTCCTTATCACATTTTTAAAGGTATTTTTCTCGAATGAATATTTATGTTGGCAATCTTTCCTACCAAGCTGATGAACAAAGCCTTGCAGATCTTTTCTCTGCTTACGGCGAAGTTCGCAGCGTACGCGTAATCACCGATCGTGAAACCGGTCGTCCCCGTGGCTTCGGTTTCGTCGAAATGGATTCCGCTGATGCAGGTCAGGCTGCTATCTCAGCTCTGAATGGCAAAGAACATCTTGGCCGTCAGCTGAATATCAACGAAGCACAGCCCCGCCAGGAACGCAGCGGTGGTGGTGGCGGTGGTTTCCGCGGTGGCGATCGTCGCTCTTTCAGCAACAGCCGCTACTAAACACATAGCATTGAAGGCCCTCCGTTTGACGGGGGGCTTTTTTCATGCTCATTTACGCAATCCCAGCCCTAAGTTTGGCTGATTGGGGAGAGAGTTCCTTTGCAATTTGGCTTGAGCAGGCGATCTGTGGTAACATGCCTCTGAATTTTTCCCAGGAGAATACCCCATGCAACTGGCCCGAGTGATTGGAAATGTGGTCGCCAGCCGCAAAGAAGAAAGTCTGAAGGGTGTAAAGCTGATGATCGTTCAAAAAGTGAACGATCAGAATCAACCCCAGGGTTCACCTTTTATCGCGATTGATGCAACTCATCAGGCGGGAGAGGGAGATTTGGTCTTTCTTGAAAGTGGTCGTGAAGCGGCTCTGGGTCTTGAGGCCTGGTATAATCCTGCAGATCAGGCAATTCTTGGGATTGTGGATCAGGTACACACGGTAAACTAAGACCTGTTAAGAGCTCTGCTACTTCTTTGAGCTCTTCCGGTAGATCCGTAAATGTCACGGAACCATCCGGATCTAAAAAGATTTCAATACTGTTTGTTTTGGATGCTTCCATCGTTTTGGACCTGCGCAGAATAATACTCGCTTTTAAAGCGGCGATCTTCTACAACGCCCAAGGCGTCTTCAAGAAAAGCTGAGAGTTCTGTGCAGACAGGGCCTTGCGCGCCCATGACTTCAATCTGAACGTCTCCATTGGGGGCTATCTTGATTTGAAATTCAGCTTGACTCATGGCAAACTCCTCAGCGGGTACTGTGTTTACTTAAACATACCCACCCCTTTGAATTCAAGCGTTCTCGAGCAATCCTGTTTCTTTCAGGGTGAGAAACCTACGCAGGGCCTCAGCAAAACTGCCAGAATTTTCGGCTTCAGCTTCGGCAAATAGACGTAAGGATTGCTGTACTTCAGCTTCAAGCGCATCCTGAAGGGGTTTTTCCAGTTGGATGGCTTTTAATTCAGCTTGTAACTGGGTGGATTGTTTTAAATTCCAATCCGGATAGCTCAAGTTTGAGGTCTGCAGGGTCTCTATCACCTGGGCTGAAGGGGTTAAGTTGGGGTCTTCAAATTTGGCGCGTTCGTTGGCCAACAAAGGCCGATAATAGGGCTGAGAGCGCCCAGCATCCATCAGCTCGGCCAGGGGTTCCATTTTTTCGAGAATGCCCAAGCCCCAGTCTTTTAAGAGAATGCTGCCTTCAGGTCGCAAAAGCTTCATGCCGGGCTGACGGCCTTGAATTGAAACCCAATGTTGGTTCTCATTGATCAGTTCCAATTCATCCATGCCGATGGGAGGATTGGGGTCGAGCAGGCAATAGAGCAGGAAAAGTCTGACAAAATGCAATTGGTCGGCAGTCACTCCAATATCTTCAAAGGGATTGATATCCAAGGCTCTCACTTCGACATAATCAATCCCCCGTGTGCGCAGGGCACTGAAGGGTCTTTCCCCACGGTGAGGGGGTTGTTTGGGGCGAATCAGGGCATAATGCTCGTTTTCAATCTGGAGAATATGATCATTGAGTTGCAGATACTCGCCGTTGACTTGAATTCCCAATTTTTCAAAACTTGCACAGGGGCTGCTGATCGCCTTGTAGAGACCTGCCAGATACTCGGTCAGGCTGTTGTAATTGATGGAATAGGTGCAGCGATTTGAATTGACATAGCCCAGGCGGCTCATGCGCAAAGAAGTTGCCATGGGGCCAATCAGCGTATCCTCATTTAATTTTTGCAGTTCAGGTATTTCACGCTGCACAAAACTGGGGTGCGTGACAGGCGCAGCCCCATAGAGATAGGTTAAAATCCAACACTGACGCAGATAATTGCGCATCAGAGCCAGATAATTTTCTGAAATAAAGGCATTCATACTCAAAGGGCTTTGGGTCTTGTGGTGCAGGTATTCCCAAAACTGGGGGTGAAAAGAATAATTAAAATGAATTCCAGAAATGATCTGCATCATTTTGCCATAGCGGTTGGCAAGGCCTCTGCGATAGATTTCTTTGATTTTACCTGCATGGGAATGCCCAAACTGTGCAATTTGGATTTCAGCTTCTTGAATTTGAGGGGGCATGCTTTGAAACCAAATCATTTCAGCGGGGTTCATTTTCTTTGCACTGAAGCTGTGAAGATTGCGCTGGTGGCTCAGCAGAGCATCGATTTCAGCGAAGGGGGGGGTAATCAGCTCGATCTGGGCTTCGGCAAAGTCAGTGGTGATGCCGGGATGGGTTAAAGCAGACCCCAAGGCCTGGGGGTGTGGGGTTTGCGCAAGTTTACCGACTTGGGTGACGCGAAGTGCTTCCCGCTCCAGACCTGCCTGGTACATTTCAAGCAAAGCGCTTTGGGAATCTGCTGCAAAACTATGCAGCCATTGCGTATAGGAAAGCGAGTTATTCATGTAAGCCCCTTTGATTCAGGATCGGTATGCGTATTTTAGCTGGTATTGTTCCCACTTGGGAATTGTGTCCTGAGGTCTGTTCTGTGGTAAAATTTTTGTGTCATGTAACTGGTATATGACCAGTACATTCGTGGTTCTGGGAATTCCTCCCATCAGAATATGTAAAGTTGGAACGGGATCAAACCTTGACAGACACAACAAAACAACCTAAAGCAAAGCTCACCATTACCCGGGGAGGTACTCAGGGTAAGGAATTTCAACTTGAAGGAGAACTGACTGCGATCGGGCGTTGGGATCCTGATGGCGGTGCTTTTCCTGAAATTGATTTGACCAACGATGATATTGAGGCCAAAATTTCGCGCAAACATGCCCGAATTGTGTTTCAAGAGGGCAAGTATCACCTTGAAGACATGGGCAGTTTAAATGGAACGTATATTAACCGGGGACCACGGCTGATTCCGGGTGAACCTCAGGAAATCAAGCACAACGATGAATTGATTATGGGCAAGACTTTTTTCCGTTTTGAAATTGCAGGTCAGGAATAATCAAGATTTTGTGTGTGCAGTGATTCAGAGCTAATCTGTGTTTTTCCTGCGTTATCCTGTGATACAATCAAGATTAATTATGACAAGAGGATACTGCTTGCGGAATGGCGCGTAACAACGCTCTGATTTCTCAATTTATTCGCGGCGAAGAGCGTCGACAGTTCAAGGATATTATCAAAGCGCTGGCGCTGGTGATTGACCTTGCTGAAGGGTACGATGCCCAGCATGGTTATAATGTGGCCCTCAGTGCCGTTCAGTTGGGTAAATACATTGGCTTGGGCCCAGACAAACTGCGTACTATTTTTTACGCAGGCCTTTTGCATGATGTGGGTGAAGTGGGTTTTCCCAAAGAGACCGACGCGTTTGATTTCTTTGAGTGGCAAACCCAACCCTATATCCGCCCCCATCCCCTGATTGGTGAGGCGATTGTCTCTCAGTTGCCGACACTCAAAAAAGCAGGTGAGATCATTCGCTCGCACCATGAAGCCTGGGATGGCAGCGGTTATCCCGATGGGCTCAAAGGCGATAATATCCCGATTGAATCTCAAATCATCGGGCTTTGCGATACCTTTGACGTTGCAGGCTCTGTTTACCATGACAAAGACACCCTGCGTTCCCGGCTTGCTCCCGTTTTGCGTTCGCATTTTTCACCTGATCTGATTCAAGAGTTTAAACGCATGTTGGCAGAAGCTGAACTTTGGGGAGCAAGAAATTTCAATCAGGCGGCTTGGCAGGAATTGGGCATTGACGCTGTAGATTTGGCTGTCTTACTTGAAGTTGAAGTTGATTATTTTAAAGTCACCCTGAAAACCTTTGCCAATGTGATTGACGCCAAACACCAATACACCAAGGGCCATTCTTTACGGGTCGGTGCGCTTTCACGTCGCATTGCCACCGAGATGGGCTTTAGTGAGGAGGAATCGGCCACAATAGAACGTGCGGGTTTTCTGCATGATGCCGGCAAGGTGGGTATCTCCAGATGTATTCTCGACAAACCTGGGCCACTCTCAGATGTTGAATATGGGCGCATCAAAGCGCATCCTGGCATGTCTGCTGCTTTGCTGAATACGATTCAATGTTTAAGTGACCATGCTCCTTTGGTACGGCATCATCACGAACGCTTTGATGGTTTTGGGTATCCAGACCGTCTCAAATCTGAAGAAATTCCGATTGGCAGCCGTATTCTGGCAGTAGCCGATACCTATGATGCAATGACCTCTGATCGGGCCTACCGCAAAGGGCTTCCCGATCGCATTGCCCGTGAGGAAATCATCAAGTACAGCGGTAAAATGTACGACCCCGATGTGGTCGAAGCATTTTTGCGTTTGAACAGTGAAGAGATCATGCTTTTATTTGAAGAGGCAGAAAAAAGCTCCTCGCTGATTTACTGAGTAAATGAATTCTACTGGCTACCACCCGCATTTGTTTTTGCCAGTTAACCATGCCTGGCTTTCACGTTTTAACGCCATTTATCCTGAAGCTTTTCAGAAGTGTTTTGAATATCTTCAGCTCAGTCAAATCAAAGGGCCAGTGCTTGAGTTTGGTACCTTTTTTGGCTATTCGGCCAGCGTCATTGCCTATTTACTCAAACATTTTCAGCTTGACTGGCCGCTCTATCTTTACGATTCATTTCAGGGCTTGCCTGAGCCTGAGCACAGTGTCGATCAAGCCAGCTATGAAGTCAAAGCCCACCAGGTCTGGCTCAAAGGCGCCATGAATGTGCCTGAAGAAATTCCCGACCAAATCCACAAAGGGCTTTCGGTGCTTTTGCCCTTAGAACAGATCCACGTGATTCCTGGTTTCTTCTCAGAAACCTTGCCTGCTTCCCTGCCAAAGGAGCCGGCAGCTTTGGTGCATTTGGATTGTGATTTGTATGCTTCCAGCCTGAGCGTTCTCAAGGCCCTGCTGGAAAGAGAGCTGTTTCAGGATGGCTGTCTGCTTTTGATGGATGATTACAGTTGCAATAAAGCCAATCCCAAAATGGGCCAGCGTCGCGCCTTGCGCGAAGCCTTCGCGGAGCAGGAACGCTGGAGTATATCAGAGTTTATGGGCTATGGCTGGGGCAGCAAGGCCTTTTTTGTGCACGACACTGCGGTAGAACCCGTTTAAATTTTCAGGTGCATCAGAAAATACGCCATTTTTTTACGCCACCAGGGCCAGTCATGGTTGACATCATGGCCCCAGATATCGATCCAACAGGGGATTTGCTTTTGATCGAGAATGGTTTTCAGCGCACGCGTATCCGCTAACATGGGGTCTTCCCAGGCCCCTTGGCCAACCGAAACGATGATCTGGCTTTCGCGCAGGTATTTGAGGGTTTGGGGGTCGTTCAAGTGGGGCAAGAAGGCCAGGGGGGTATGAAAATAGACCTGTGAATCCATATAGTTCCCAATAAACAGATTCAGACGATAGACACCGCTGATGGCAAGCAGGGCATCAAATTTATCGGGGTGGCGAAAAAAGAAATTGGCGGCATGGTAAGCGCCCATGGAGCAGCCTGTGGTCAGAATGCGCTGGGAGTGAAGGGGGTTGTTTTCGCGGATAAAGGGGAGAACCTCTTGCAGAATATAGCGTTCATATTGCTCATAGCGTGCGACACGGGCTGGCACAGATAAATGGGGGTGCGTCCACGACTGGGCATCAATGCCGTCGACTGTATAGATTTGAATCCGACCCGCTTCAATATCTTCGGCACAGACTTCGACCATGCCAAAATCTTCAAATTCAAAAAAGCGCCCCTCTTGGGTTGGAAAGACGAGCATGGGTTTGCCCGCGCTGCCATACACTTTGAGTGCCATGGTCTGTTCGAGTTGGGGGCTCCACCAGCTATGATAGCCAATATGCATCTGAAAAATTCTCTCCTTGAAATTTTTAGAAAAGCAGGCCTGCTTGCATGCCCAGGCTGAAACTGCCAGCTGGCCAGATCAGGTTTTTTGTCGAGGTTTCCTGGGCCTGAAACGGATTCAGCAAATAATAGCGCAGATCAAAACTCAGGTGAAGACTGTTATTCCAGCTGTATTCAAGTCCCAAACCAGCATGGCTGGTTAAGCTGAGCGGTGTTAAGGCTGGATCTGCGCTGAAAACTGGGTCAAGGCCTAAAAACACGTAGGGTCGTAGAGGAAGGGGGTAAGGGGTATTGATCATAAAGGCCAGACTGCTACTGGCTTTAAACAGGGGATAGCCCGTCAAAGCGGCAGAGAGGCCATAGAGCACACGCCAATTGGGAGAGAGATCGCTAAAGCCTGAAATGCCTGCAAACTCAGTGGTTTCTCGCCCAAAACCGGCGATCAGTTTGCCCGTCTCATCGTATTTTTCGACCTGCTTGTTCAGTGGGGCCAAAAGGGTTTCCTGACTGAAGGAAAAACTATGACCTGCCCTTGCCGGGGCAGAAAACAGACTGAGAAAAAGCAGGGTCAGCAGTAAACGTTTCACTTGGGTAAATAGTCCGGTTGAAAGTCGCAGGGGTCGAGGTGTTGGGTGCGGTTGACGAAACGGATATAGCGGCGATCGCCTTCCAGGCCAATCAGGCTGAGCGAGGTATTGTCGATGCAAATAAACAGATTTTCTGAGGGGGGAACGGCTGCCACAACGCCCAAGAGTGCGCGGATAAAACCGCCATGGGTGACCACCAGGCCTTGAGCTTTGGCTGGCTTTTGCGCAGACAGTGCCTTTAAAAAGTCGCGGGCCCTTTGCCACAAGACTTCACGCGATTCTCCTTCAGGCACCACGCCCCAGTCACGGGCCTGTTTAAAGCGAGAACAGTCTTCAGGGTAGCGTTCAAGGGCTTCAGGCCAGGTCAGACCTGAAAAGATACCTGAGCTGACTTCAACCAATTGGGCATCGGCTTCAGGCGTTGGTATTTGCAGGGTTTCGGCAATGACCTCTGCGGTTTCCCAGGCACGTTTGAGTGGGCTGGCCAGAAAAAAATCAGGGGGGGCTTCGCGGTAATGCTCTTTAAGATGACGTGCCAAACAGGCAGACTGCTGTAAACCCTGGGGGGAGAGCGGGAAATCTACACGACCCTGCATTACCCCACGGACATTGCCCTCTGATTCGGCGTGTCTGACCAGCAATAATTCCATTGTTTGAAGCGCTTTAAAACCCGGCAGAAACAATCTGCCGGGTTGTTTGCTTACTTAGCGCAGGATGTTGGCATGCATTTGGCTGGAAATTTCAGCCAAAACAGCCTTCATACCATCAAGGTCGGCACCGGCACGAATGGCGGCACCAATGCCAATGCCCTCAGCGCCGGTTGCAACGGCGGCTTGAACATTGCCTGCATGCAGTTTGCCACTGACCATGACAGGGATATTGACAGCAGCACGAATCGGTGCCACATGGCTGATATCACCGGTGATATTTTCGATTTGCAGCAGATCTGCACCTGCCGCTTCGAGCTGACGGGCCAATTCAATCTGCTCTTCTAAACCGAGAACGCCAGGAACGGTGACGCAGACGGGGACACGGCCCTGAATCCGGGCGGTCAGGTCATGGGTCCATTCCATCACCATTTCGGGAGAGATCAGCGCGCCTCTTTCATAAATCGGCGCAAAATTGCCCAGCTCAACAAAATCTGTGCCCCATTCCAGAGACGCTTCAAGTTCAGCCGGAGAAAGCGAAGAAACAAACACAGTCAGGTCAGTATGGGCTTTGACCCAGGCAATGCTTTCAGGGTGAACAGAGAGGTCAATGGAGCTTGCTTGGCCTTGTGCGGCCTGCGCCACAGTCTGGATTTCGGCGGCATTGAAATTTTCAATCCCGGCAATTACTTTCAGAAAAGGTTTTTCAGCAAGCAAACGGGCAAGAATGGGATGTGTCACGCGGATTCTCCTATCGCATATTGTGGTAAGTCCCAGAGGACATCAACCAACAGGATAGCACAGATTGGGCCGAAATTGAACGTCAGCCGCAACAGTTCTCCAACCACATTGAGCCATCCTGCCAGTATTCTTTTTTCCAGATCGGCACGCTTGCTTTCAAGGTATCAATGATAAAATGCATGGCTTCAATGCTTTCTTGGCGGTGAACCGATGAAACAGCGATGGCAACAGCTGCTTCGCCAATCTCAATTCTGCCCACGCGGTGAATCACCCCGATACGCTTAAGCGACCAGCGTTCACGCGCTGTTTGAAGAATGCTTTGAATCTCCAGCAGGGCCATTTCGGGATAACACTCATATTCAAGATAGAGCACCCCCTTGCCCTGGTTGTGATTGCGAACGCTTCCCAAAAATAAAGAGCTGGCACCGGCCTCGGGGTCGGCTACACTTGCCAGCAGTGCAGAGATATCAATCGCAGAAGCGATGATTTCAATTTCATCACGCTCTGTTTTCAAGGTTTGTTTCACAAACTCAGAAGCTTGCATGCCTAACCTCCACTCACCGGTGGAATCAAAGCCACCTCATCGTTTGTTTTTAGGGGCGTCGTTAAATCTCTGACATAGCGTTGATTGAGAGCCAGTCGGGTATGTTTCAGATCCTGTTCCAATTCAGGGAATTGCTGTAAAAATGCCTTGAGGCAGGTTTCAAGCGTGGCTTGTTCAGGAAGCTCAAGCTCTATTTGGCCTCTGCCTGTTTTTTCGCGCAATTGGGCAAAGGTTTTGAGGGTAATTTTCATGTATTTGTTTCCTTAAAACTAGTCTTGAGGGCCTCCAGGCCACCGCTTAGGCTCACCGTTTGCAGATAGCCGACATTGCGCAGAATTTGTGCTGCTTGCCGTGAACGGATGCCGCGTTGGCAAAACAGCAAAAGTTCCTGTGATTTTGGGGTGGGCCAGGTGGTGGGGGCAGAGAGGTCAAGCCATTCTGCCCCTGAAAGCTGAGCAGGCAAAGCATCTCCTGGGCTTGGACGCAGATCACAGAGCCGAGCCTGTGGGTGGGCCTTGAGCCAGGCTTCAAGTTCTGAAGTCTGAATTTCACTGACGGGCTGACACAGTTGCTTTAAGCTTTTGAGCGGGGCCGGTTCTGGGCCACAGCCTGGGCATTCGGGGTCTTGGCTGAGCTGAATTTTTTCAAGCTCCAGGTTCATGCCATTCCAGAGCAGCAGTTCTGGTTTGGGGGGGCGCTCAGGCCAAAGCAAATATTTCAAAGCTTCGAGTGCCTGAAATTGGCCGATGATGCCGGGCAAAACCCCCAAAATGCCCCCTTGGTTACAGTCGGGAATGCTGCCAATATCAGGCAGCTCAGGAAAGACACAACGGTAACAGGGCCCAGCGGGGTGAAAGCACGCCACCTGGCCATCAAAGCGGTAGACACTGCCATAAATCCAGGGAATCTGCGCTTCGCGGCAAGCCGCATTGAGCAGGTAACGCAGAGGCAATTGATCGGTTCCATCAATCACCAAATCCCAATCTTCCAGTCTCTGCGAGATATTTTCGGGCCCCAAGGCTTCTGGATAACTGAAAACTTCAATTTCAGGATTCAGGGCGTTTAAGTGGCTTTGGGCCTGCTCGGTTTTGAACTTTCCCAGATCTTGAGGGGTATAGAGTATTTGGCGCTGTAAATTGCTGAGCTGAACCTGATCCGGGTCGATCAGCCCCAAGGAGCCCACTCCGGCAGCCGCCAGATAGAGCGCAGCAGGACAACCCAAGCCCCCTGCGCCGACGATCAGCACCCGCGCATTTTTGAGCCGCAACTGGCCAGTTTCCCCCAGTTCAGGCAGGCTGATCTGGCGACTGTAGCGAATTTTTTCAGCAGGGCTGAGCGTTGACATCAAGCCTTTTACATCCCATTATTCTGAAGTGCTTTCATGATACCGCTGAATGGCGATATTTTTCAGGGCCTGGGGAATTTTTTTGAGTACGGGATCATTTATTAAGCGTTCAGGATCTTTTTCACCGTTGATATTGACGATCATCAGGCGACCAGCCCCCGTCTGTGAACAATTGACGATGTGAAAAAGGGCTTGTGTTCTTTCTGCCCGGAAAATACCTCAGGGGCATGCTGTTTCTTCCCTTACGATTTGATTAAGCGGCCATAAAAATCAGTCAGGGCTTCGGGAAGGAGTTCCGGTCGTGGCAAAATGCGATAGCCTCCTTGCCCCAACATCATGGGCAGATAATTGCGTGCCAGACTTTCAATGGCCAATGCATAAATCTGCACGCGCTTTGAGCGCGCTTCCTGAATGGCCTGGCGCACATCAGCCAGACCGTATTGGCCTTCATAGCGATCGTAATCATTGGGTTTGCCATCCGAGAGCAGTAAAATCCAACGCGAACGGCTCTGTTCTTTTTCAAGCAGACTCGTGGCATGCCGCAGGGCGGGCCCAATCCGGGTATAGCCACGGGGCTCGACTGCCCCGACCCGTGCCGAAGCCTGACCCCAGTTTTCATTGAACGATTTGAGGATCAGGTATTCACACTGATTGCGGGTATGCGAGGCAAAGCCGTCAATCTGAAAGCGGTCTCCCCATTCAGAGAGCAGTTCAGAAAAAAGAATGACTGCTTTTTTTTCGACATCCAGCACCCGCTGACCGCCGGTATAGCCATCACTTGAAAGGCTGAGATCCATCAAGAGAATCAGTGAAACTTCGCGTCTTTTTTTTCGTTGACTGAGATAAATCTTTTCTGAAGGGGTGCGTCCTGCAAAGCGTTCAGCAAAATTCTCGACCAGGGCTTCGTAATCGGGTTCTTCGCCCTGGGTTTGCCGCCTGACAGTCTGCCAGGCATTGAATTGCATGCTGAAGCGTTTGCGCAGATGATTGAGCACCCGACCATGGTCTTGAAGGGTTTGCTGGTAATATTCCAGGTCTTTTTCATGTTGAAAACGGGGATAGACCTTGCACCAGTCACGGCGGTACGCTCGTTTGCGGGTATCCCATTCGTCATAGCTCAGGCAATGCCCCTGCCATCTTGAATCTTCTACATCCGGGACTGAAATTGAAGAAATAAATTCAGCCTGCAGCACCGAATGGGCTGTATCATCACTGCGGGTGAGTTTGCGCAAATCCACTTCCTGAAGCGCATCGGCGTGGGCATCGAGCTCGTCTGAACCATCGGCATCCCGCCAGGTGCCTTGGAACTCTTCAAGGGTTTCGACCTTTTCAAATTGGTGTTGGAGGGTATAGGCCTGCATGGCTTCTTTGTCCATGGCTTCGATTTCGATCTGTTCACGGGCGGGGGCTTGGCGGGAGGTCATTTCCCCCGTATGTCCTTCTGGAAGGTTTTGGGAGGTATGGGCTTGAATTCTATCTGTCGGGTTCTCAGATTCCATCCAATGTCCCCACAGCAGGGCCTGAGCGGCCTCAGTCTCAGCCTGGGAGTTAAGTGTCTGAATCAGCGCTTGAAAGGGCTCTGCCATGCCAGGAAAGCGTTGGTAAAGCTGCTTGAGAATCTGGGGTGAAACTTCTTTTGCTTTTTGACGGGAAAGTTTCAAATCGTGATTCTGCGTATCCTGCCAATTGAGGTTTAATTCGCGTTGAATGCTTAAATAGCAGACCCGAAAGAGATAAAAGAGCAAATTGTCTTCGACGCTTGCCGCAAGACTGACAGAGGCAGGCAGATAGAGGATATTTCCGCGCACTCCGCCCTCCTGCTCGGCCCTGAGTATTTCAACGTGAGCTTCACAGAGCATGCGCGCAATCAGCGTGAGTCGGGTATGGATCTTTTCAAGTTCCAAAACATTGGTTGACGTTTCTGAGCCGGGCTTAAAGCTTGCAAGCCAGTTCCAGGTTTTTTTAAACAGAAGCTGATCCCAATCCATACCCAGCCTCCTTAAAAATACAGAGCGATTAAATCGCGCAGGGCCAGACGGGTATCCGCTTCATCCGTTAAAGGTTCGGCGATCCCGACTTCACAGGAAAGACGGGGCGGTAAGCCATCTGCGATCAAGGCTCCTGCGTCTATCAAGAGGCGGGTAGAAACCGTTTCGGCAAGCCCCCACTCCACAAGTTTTCTTATTTTACCTGCCAATTGAACCAATTTTTGCGCCCGCGCTGTATCCAATCCAGTTTCAGCGATCAGGATTTCAGTTTCAATATCCGCTTTGGGATAATCGAAACTAAGCGCCAAAAATCGCTGGCGGGTAGAGGGTTTAAGCTCCTTGATCCCCCGTTGGTAACCAGGATTGAAGGAGGCAATTAAGATAAAACTCTCAGGTGCTTTGAGGTTTTCGTTGTGCCGCTCGAGAAAAAGTTCACGGCGATGATCCGTCAGCGAATGAAGCACGACCAGGGTATCCGGGCGTGCTTCTGCAATTTCATCCAGATAGAGAATCGCGCCTTCGCGCACAGCCCGTGTTAAGGGGCCGTCCTGCCAGACGGTTTCTGCTCCCTGAATCAAATAACGGCCCAATAAATCGACTGCTGAGGTCTCTTCATGGCAGGAAACCGTGATCAGTTTTTGATTCAAACGGGCCGCCATGTATTCCACAAAGCGAGATTTGCCTGACCCCGTAGGGCCTTTGAGCAGCAGCGGCAGACGTCGCCGCCAGGCATGCTCAAAGATCTGTATTTCCTGTCCGATCGGGCGATAATAGGGCAAGTCAATGCTTTGCATGGGCTCAAGCTGGCTGAACAAGTGCGTTGACATCTTCGATTTCCTCCTCTGAGGGGCTTCTGCCAGCTTCTACTGAAGGCAGACCGTATTGGATAAAGGTCCAAATAAACAGAATGATGCCCGCTGTAAATAAGCTTGCTGCCAGAAGCAGGCCGATAAAATGTACCTGAAGCTCTTTTTGCACCAGCAAAAATTCGAGGCCCATTTTACGTTCCAGATAGACCTGGGTGACCCCAGCGACCGCAAATGCGCCAGTCATGCCCACCATGCCAATATTTGAAAGCCAAAAAGCCAGCATGCCGCTCATGGAGTTCCACAGTTTGCGGCCTGTGAGTTCAGGCAGGGCATAGGTCGTAATCGCCATCACGATCATGGCATAGGCTCCCCAAAAGGCCATATGGCCGTGCATGGCGGTGACCAGGGTGCCATGGGTATACATATTGACTTGGGGCAAGGTATGGGCAAACCCGAGAAAGCCTGCGCCGACAAAAGACATAATCGCGCAGCCAATCGTCCAATAGAGTGAAATTTTATTGGGATGTGAGCGACCAGAGCGACGGTACATGCTGATGGCAAAGAGCGCCATGCCCAAAAAGGCAAGGGGCTCAAGTGCTGAGAAGATGCCGCCGACAATCAGCCAGTATTTGGGGGTGCCGATATAGTAATAATGGTGACCGGTGCCGAGAATGCCAGATAAAAAGGTAAGGCCCACGATGATATAGAGCCATTTTTCAATTACTTCACGATCTACGCCTGTCAGTTTGATCAACAGATAGGCCAAAATCGAGCCCATGATCAATTCCCAGACGCCTTCTACCCAAAGGTGAACGACCCACCAACGAAAGAACGAATCCATGGTTTGGCTGTCAAAGTAAATCATGCCGGGCAAATAGAGCAAGGCCGCAGAAAACAGACCCATAAAGAGCACAATGCCTGTGGTACTGTATTTTTTGCCTTTTAAGACCGTCATGCCGATATTAAATATAAACATCAAGACATTCACCACCACCAGATAATCCAGCGGACGGGGAATTTCGAGGAATTTACGGCCTTCCCACCAATTCAAGTGAAAGCCAATAATGGCGACCACGCCAACAACGATCAGCGATAGCAATTGCACATAGGCCATTTTAACCGAGAAAATTTCCCTGCCCGCTTCATCAGGAATGATATAGTGGGCCGCGCCCATAAAGCCGCAGAGCAGCCAAACTACCAGCAAATTGGTATGGGTGGCACGGGCGGCATTGAAGGGGATCCAGTCATGCAGTCCATCCATGCCAATCCGGGCAAAGCCCATAATGAATCCGTAGACGATTTGTAAGCTGAAAAGCAACATACAGGTTGCAAAGAACCAATAGGCCACCTTTTGTGATTGGTATTTCATAATCTTTCCTTTCTAGCTGCCTGCTTCTGATTTGAGATCAGGTTTGGGAGGGAATCCATTCAGATCCATTTCGCCGATCCATTTAAAAAAGGCAATTAAATCATCGGTTTCTTCGGGTGTGAAATGGTATTTCACCATTTTGCGCTGACCGGGATACATGGCCTGGGGATCTTTTAGAAAGGCTTTGATCCAGTCGGGGCCTCTTCTTTCAATGACTTTGGTTAATTCAGGGGCATAATAGGCCCCTTCGCCTAATAGGGTATGGCAGCCCATGCAGTTGTTTTTATCAAAGAGGTGTTTTCCCCGTTTGACAGCGTCGCTGATATTGGCTGCGTGGGTCTGTTCTGGTACTTTTCCGATCGAATCTACCGTCAGGTAGAGAAACACACAGGAAAAAACCAGGGTTCCGCTGAGAAAAAACAGCCGGGCCTGGGATTTTGAGAGCATATGGGTTCTCCTTTCAGAGATTGTCTATGATATTCAAGCTTAGGAATAAATGGCTGGATCGTCTTTGCGCTGGCACAAAGAGCGCCCCGGATCGACGGGCTAAGATATGAAAGTGAAACTTCCTGGAGGAAATCAATATGAAAAAAACATTTACTTTACTTGCACTCAGTCTGTTCATCGCACCTCTGATTTCACCCTTGGCAGCAGAAAGCCGACCCGCGATAAAAAACCTGCGCTATGAAGAAGATTGGTCAGCTCTCAAGCAAAACCAGGATTCAGCTGATTTTTGGGATACCCTGAAGTATCTTCCCTTGAACGAAAGTGGAGACATTTACTTATCCCTGGGGGGTTCCTGGAGGGTACGCGGAGAGGGCTGGACAGGTTATGATTTTAAACCCGATCAAAATGCTGTCTTTGCGCTGAACCAACTGCGCTTGAACGCTGATTTTCATGCCACAGATTTTTTCAGACTTTATCTTGAAACCTTGAGTGCATTGGGAACCCCCCGCAATCTTCCAGGCGGAATTGCCAACAACCAACCTGCAGGCTTAAGAGGTATTGATCTTGATTCAATAGATTTACAAAACGCTTTTTTTGATTTGAAATATGCCTGGGACCCCACAAGCTATATCCTGCTGCGCCCAGGCCGTCAGGAAATGGATTTTGGCAAACAACGCCTGATCAGTTCACTGGTTTGGGTCAATACCCGGCGCACCTTTGACGCCGTCAGTCTGATTGGACAGGTGGGAGGCTGGAACTTGAGAGGTGTTTATGCCCAATGGGTAAAAACCCAAGCCTGGAATTTTAATTTGAGTGACGCAGGCACCTCTTTTTATGGCTTGTATTCGAGTGGCCCACTGTTTGACGGTTGGAATTCTGACCTGTATTGGTTGGGGCTTCACAAAACCAGTACGGCTTATCAGGGGGTGACGGGTCAGGAAGAACGTCAAACCTTGGGCCTGCGTTTGAATGGTAAATTACCTTTTGGTATTGAAACTGATGCAGAAGGAGCCTATCAGTTTGGATCTTTTGCAGATCAGAGCATTGCTGCGGGATTTGGGGCTGTTGATCTGAGCTATCCCCTGGATTTGCCCTGGAAGCCCCAAGTGGGTTTGGGTTTGAATTATGCAAGCGGGGATAGCAGCCGTTCAGATAAAAGCCTGAATACCTTCAATCAACTCTTTCCCTTGGGCCATGCCTATTATGGCTTAATGGATCAATTGGGCCGACAGAATGCGATCGATCTGCGTGGCAGTCTCAACGTCAAACCCTGTCCAGAATTAAGCCTGGCTTTGGATGGGCATGGTTTCTGGCGAGTCAGCAATCAGGATGATGTGTATTCTGTAGCTGGAACGGTGGCACGAAAGGCAGCTTCGGTTCAAGATAATTATCTGGGCTTTGAAGCAGATTTAACAGCTACCTGGAAATGGGACAGCCATTTCTCTACCTTGGCTGGTGTGAATCTGTTTGTACCTGGCAGTTTCTATCAAGAGGGGGGAACCTCTGCTTTACAAACCTTCAGCTATTTACAGACCCAATACAGTTTCTAAATTCTTCGTTTGTTGCCATACCGGGCCTCTGCCAGAGAACAGAGGCCTTTTTTTATGGTTTTGGAGGGATAGACTCACGTACAGAACGGGGAAGTTTACTCAGCACCAGCAAGTACGAATGTTCAATCTGCTTGAAAATTTCTATATCAGGCAAATCAGAATCAAAACTTACCGTATTCCAATGACGTTTGTTCATATGCCAACCGGGTGCCACGGCTTCATAGTTTTCCCGCAAGAGTTCAGCCAGTTTGGGCTCAGATTTGAGATTGACCCGCAAGGGCATGACGTCAGGTCTGCACAGGGCAAACATTTTCCCCGCCACTTTAAAAACACATACTTCTGGGCCAAAGGGAAAGGTTTCTTCTGCCGCAGGCAAGGACAGGCAAAATGCCTTTAATTCTGAAAACTGCATGGTTAAATTGCCTGCGTGGATTTTTGGGCATGGACCCAAATCCAATCAATCTTTTCAACGGGATCAACTTGCAGAGTTTGTAAATGAATCAGTTCAAGTCCTGATAGTTTTAGAAGGTTATGAATTTCCTCTGGGGTCCAGCTGACATGAGGTTCATAGGTTGAAAGTGCAGCATCAAAAGTACCTGAAGGTGAATGCATAAACTGGCAGAGGATTTGTCCCTCAGGTGCGAGTTTTTCTGCAAAACCTTGTATATATTCTGTGACCAAATGTTTGGTAAGGTGTTGAAAAACGGTATAAGAGAAAACGAGATCAATGCCCGAGGGAACTTTCTGCTGCCATTCTTCAGCCAAGACGGGCTCGAAATTGTGAATTCCCGCTGAAACTAAGTTTTGTCGGGCGCGCTCAAGCAGGGGTTTACTGACATCTATACCCCAAATTTTTCCAACCAAGGGTGCAATGAGTTTTGATTCTCGACCGTATCCACAGCCAATAACAGCAACCTGCATATTGGTATTCAGGGGGCAAAAATTTTGAATAAACTCTGCTTCATTGCCGTGATCAATCAGGCCCTGCTCTGCCTGATAATGGGGATGATGATCAAAATATCCCTGTTCCTGCATTTCCTTCCAATGATTCAGATTGCTTTGTTCAGCATAGTGAAAGGCTTTTAATTTGTTTGAAATTTCGGTATGTTTGGTTTCAAAGTAGTGGTCTCCAGGAAACCTGGATTTACCTGCTTCGCAGAGCTGCTGGGTAAACTCTAATAAACCTAACTGCTCTGCAAAGCTGATAAATTTAAGTAAGACCTCATTGCAAAGTATATCGTCGAAATAGAGTGTGTTGACAGCCGCTAAAAATTGAGGTTGGGCTTCATTGTAATTTTGTAAGTAGGTATAGCCCAAAGCCAGGTAGTAATGTATTAAGCCTTTGGATTTGAGATCAAGTTCAGGTTTTAAGCTGGCCTGATGTAATTTTTCAACAGTATCAGCTATATTTTTCTGGGTGTTTAGGTTCTCATGTGACCAAATCAAAAGCGATTGAATGCTGTTCATATTGTTTCCAGGAAATTTTTGCAGTCTATAAATTTTAGCATAGCGATTTATATCCTCAACTTATTAAAAACTTGAAACCAAGTATAACTTTATTCGATTTTTGCGCTGGCACAAAGACAGCAGGGATTTTAGACAGGATAATCCCACTATTACCAATGCAATTCTGTGAAACAAGGGAAACGAATCATGCTGAATGAACTTGATCAGAAAAAATTATTCCATCCCACAAATTCTGAAAATCAGCGTCAGCTGTATCCGTTTTTAGAAAATTTGCCGGGGGGTGGATTGATTTGGATTGTATTTTGGTTGGAAATTCTGACTTTTGCTTTGTTTTTTCTAGTCTTTGCTTGGATAGGCAGAACAGATCGAACCGTCTTTATCGAGGGGCAAAAGCTATTGCATCCTTTACTGGCGACTTTGAATACAGTGGTCTTGCTTACGGGCAGCTGGTGGGTGGCCCGTGCCGTTTTCTTAGCGCGCAGTCCTGAAAAGATCTCCGCTTGGTTATATGCCACAGGCTTGTCTGGCTTTCTTTTTATCCTGATCAAATCTTGGGAATACACTCAGATTTTTAAACAGGGGATTTCGCTTTCGAGCAGTATCTTTTGGTTTTTTTATTTGTTTTTAACACTCTTACACCTGGCGCATGTTGCGCTCGGTGGGGTGATTTTTATCTGGCTTGGTTGGAAATCCAGCAGCGAAAGATTGCAGACAGAGACCCTTGAAGCTGCAGCAATCTACTGGCATATGGTCGATATTATTTGGTTGATCTTATTTCCTTTGATCTATTTTACGCGTTGAGGTATCACTATGAATTTTACTCACAGGGAATCATCTCTCAACCTTCAAGTGGTTTGGGGAGTTCTCCTTCCTTTAACGCTGGGAAGTTATTTATTTGCAGAAAAAATGAATTCTGTAAGTACTGTAAATGCGATTGTACTTCTGCTTGCTTTAGTTAAAATTTGGATGATTCTTTCTGAATTTATGGAGTTGCGCAGAAGAAGTTCAGGAATATTAGTCTTTACGTTTGGTTTCTTTCTTGTGATGGTCACAAGTTTGATACTGTTGCGATTGAACTAAATTCCTGAACTTTGAAGATTGAATCTTTCGTGTTTAGAGTTTTCCGGCTTGTTTGAGCAGGAGCATCTTAAAGCGAGCCGGTGCCTTGACCGAATGCGGAACCCCCGCTGGTAAAGTAAAACCTTCTCCAGCTTTCATCACAATCGCTTTGTCTTCCAGCATCAGAATGCCTTCGCCTTCAATGACCTGTATATATGCTGAGAAAGGCACACTGTGGCCCTTCAGGCCCTGGCCTGCATCAAAGGCAAAGAGGATCAGCTCATATTGTGGCGTTGAGAACAAGATTTTTTTTGCGGGTTTTTCAGGATTGTATTCAATCTGGGCTTGTATAGATTCAGCATGGGCTTGTGACTGAGTTTCAGCCAAAGCCATGCCCGTGCTCAAGCTCAAAGCCAAGAACATAGCACTCAGGAGAGAGATTCGTTTAAAACTTTTCATGGTATCGATTTCCTTTTCTTATGAATGATTTTTTGAGAATTCAGAATTTTTGGCCTGGCTCAGTGTGAGTATTCCCAGCCAAGCTACTGATAGGGTCATACTCAGCGCGCCGATTACCACAAAAAGTGGGGGAAAATGCCAGAGCACTTCCATGAGAATGCCAATCGGCATCAGCAGTCCCAGCAAAGCCAGCACAGAAATTGTTCGGGCCTGTTTGGTCGGGTAGGGCAATCGCATCAGGAGATACCCCATTACCAGATTGAGAAAAGCCAGTAAGTTGCCATGTACATGGGCCAATTTAGCCTCAAAGTGGGGGCCCGTGGCTGAAGCTGCAATCCAGGCTTCTTTGCCGGGGGCAAAGTCGCGCAGATAAATCAGCAGGAAGCCATAGGCCATGAAGCCCGCCAGGGCCAAGAGGCCAATTCCAAGATTGGCATGTCCGGGAGGACAGAGATGTTTTTTTAGAGACATGTAGAAAACCTCCTTTAGAGGGTGACTGAGTTTAAAAAGATTTCCAGATTTATTTCCAATTGAATCTCCAGGGTATGGGGGGCAAAAAAGAGCCCTTCCGATACCTGGTTGAGAAAGAGTGAGCCAAAGAGTTGTGTCATGAGTAAACGGGACAGAGCATCTGGTGGTAAATCAGCTCTTATTTCACCACTATCTTGCCATTGTGTGAAACATGTACCAAGTTCTTCTCGGGCTTGCAATAAAACTTGTTTGAGCCAAGCCTGTTTGAGATCGGGCTCTACTTCACTTTCAAGCAGTACAATTTTGAGCAAGGGAAAAATCTGACTGAATTGGTTTGCCCGTATTTGAACAAATTTCTGTAAAACCTGCCGGGGTGAGCCTTGCTGAAAGTCTGATGCGTTTAAGTCTTGCGCTATATTCGGATCTAAAAGAGAAATTAGAATATCCCGTTTGCTGGCAAAATGTCTGAAAATCGCCCCTTCGGTAATCCCTACCTGAGCTGCCAGCTTGCGTGTAGAAGTTCCATGGTAGCCGTGGTGGGTAAAGAGCTCGCGTGCTGCAGCTAAGATGCGCTGACGGGTGGAAGTGATTTCAGACATGTTGCTCCCATGTAAGTAAATGATTACTTACATCCTAGATCAGAATCTGAATAAATTCAAGCCAGATCCTGAAAATAAAAGTGATAATTAAATAAAAGGGTGATCTCAATGAAACGCAGTGAAGAACTGGCTCCCCTGTCTCGAGAGCATCTAACGGCTTTGATCCTGGTGTATTGTCTCAAACATGGCCGATCTTCGAACCCGCGCTATCCTTGGCCGGAGGATCCTCTGCGTCAAGGCGCAAAGGCACTGCAAATGTGGCAGGATGAGTTGCATTGGCATTTTGAAGCCGAAGAGCAATTTTTGTTTGCTCCTTTTGAAGCGCAACTCTCTCCTGAATTGCAACGGATCAGTCAGGAATTGCTCAACGAGCATACCCAAATCCGCAAACTCATTTTGGGGCTTGCCAATCAGTCTGAAACCGAGACTGTTAGGGCTTTGATGCAGCTTGGAATTTTGCTCGAAGCCCATATCAAAAAAGAGGAAAAGGTCTATTTCGCGGGATTAGAATCTGAACTGCCAGAGGCTGCCAGAGTCCAGGCTGGGCAAGCGATTTTGGACTTTTATGCCCAACGGGAACCCTTTGTCTGTATTTTTACCGGCGAAAAACGCACTTTGCGCTTCTGAAGCGTACCTTGCGCCAGCGCAAAGATGGCTTTGATTGCATCCTTTATGCTTAATAAAAATTGCGAGGATGGATATCATGCACATGTTGGAGAGCAAGGTGAGTGATCTTTTGCAGGAGGACCCCCGTCGAGCAGCTATTTTTGAAAAATATGCCATTGATTATTGCACTTGCAATCATCTTACCTTGGCTGAGGTTTGTCAAGAAAAACAGCTTGATCCTGCTAATTTACTCAGATCTCTTTCTGAAAAAGCTGATGACAAGGTCGATACATTTGTCTCCATTCAAATCACTGCCTTGGCAAATGATATCGTCAATCGCCACCATCAATATGCCCGTGAACAGGGAACGTGGATTTTGTCACTTTTGGATAAGGTTTGCCGAGTGCACGGCCAGAGAGAATCCCGCCTGACAGCTATCCAAGCGGTTTTTCGGGAAATGAATCAAGATCTACTTCTGCATATGCAAAAAGAAGAGCAGGTACTTTTTCCCATTTGCAAAGAATTGGAACAGGCTCAGGCAGAATTTGAAATGCACTGTTGCGCCTTGGAAAATCCTATTCAGGTCATGCAATACGATCACGATCTTGCCAGTGAGCAGTTGAAACAATTGCAAAGCCTGAGCGATCAGTATACGCCTCCAGAATGGGCTTGTAACTCTATGCTTGCCTTGTATCAGGCATTAAAAGACTACCACTCTGATCTGGAGGTACATATGCACCTTGAAAATAATATACTCTTTCCTGCAGCCTTGCGCAAAGAAGCACTGTTGATGGGCTCTGCCGATCCTTTTCAAGAAGAGCGGCCCTCATCAGGTTTTGAGGGCGGACTGAGCGCCTTCAGGCCAAAAACGGAATAGGCGTCTAAAGGTTTGGTCTGTCCGGCATAAGGCAAGATAAATTGCTCAATAAATTCGGCATCTTCCCCGCAGATACAGCTCTCATGTTTTTCTGAAAACCAAGGACTTTGAAGGATTTCAGAGCGCATTTGAGAGAGAGGTTTTTCAGAAATCCTGCCCAGACTGTATTGCAGAAAATTACAGGGCAGGCATTCTCCATTGGCACTGATGCTCATAAAATTAGTTGCTGCAGGACAGTTGGGAGATGATAGGCTCCCATAGATATCGCGATGAATGAGTTTTTGTCCATTGCTGAGAGTTGGAGAGTCATGAAAGAGTTTCTCGATAAATGCGCTATCTTCGAGGCGCATTAAAAGATCCGTTTGTGCATCCCATTTCCCCACAGGTTCTGCAATTTGAATATGAAAGCGAATATCTTTTTTAAGGGTAAAATCATATAGCATCTGAAACCCTTCAGAATAGAGCGAAGTGCGTGTAACAACTGTCGAAATTCCACAGAGAAGACCGGCCTTCAGGGTGTCTTCAATGGCTTGTAAAACCCTTTGGTGTGATCCTTTCCCACGAATTTTATCGTGTTCTTCAGGAATGCCTGAATCCAGACTGTAGGTAATTTTGTCAATCTGCAGGTCTTTTAACCAGTCTATTCTTTCTGCAGTCATGGCCCAGCCATTACTGATCAGGTTGAGGTAAGTGGATTCTGGGTGTGCGTAGCCAATCAGTGCTTCCAGCCTTTGTGGATCGAGAATTGGCTCGCCACCTTGAAAAATATAATGAAAAACACCCATTTCAAAGGCTTCATCGCAGAGACGTTTGTAAACTGTCAAATCAATTGGTTTTGATTTGACAAAGGTTTCAGCATAGCAATACGAACATTTAAGATTGCAGATTGGAGTAATATCAAGGGCCAGGGTTCTCAGTTGACCCGGTCGATGTGCCGCCTGTCGGGCATGGAGCAAAGGCTTTTGTTCATACATGGCTTCAATTCCTTATTTGTGAAAACATGAAGAAAGGCACCCCCTTGGAGTGCCTTGGCTCTTTTCGTAACTATTTCTTGACAGAACGAATAAAAGCAACCAAATCTTTCAGCTGTTTATCACTGAGAGAAGCATAACCTGGCATAGGGGCTTTTCCTTTTTTGATAAAGGCTGCAATTTGTGCATCCGAGGAACCATAGAGAAATTTACCCTTGCTAAAATCCCGAGGAGCGGGTTTTAAGCTTTTGCCAGCCACGCCATCCCCTTTTCCTGCTGCACCATGACACATCGCACATTGGGCGGTATAAAGTGCTTTACCGGCTTTTGCATCGCCACCGGCAGCCTGGGCTTTCAGGCCCGAAGCTGCTGCACTGAGCAAGACCAGGAGCAGCGTGAATATTGCGTATTTTTTCATATTGTTTTCCTTTCGCGAATCAATAGGATCACTGAAAATTCTGAATCTCAAGATCTTTGCTTTCAGTCATCACTTGGTATCCTAAACTTTGAAATTATCGGCGTCTTTGATTCAGCGCAAACAAACTCTTCTGCTCTTTGATCTTCCGCAAAGTTGAGCCTTGAGAGTGCTGTTAGAATCCCTGCAGATACAAAGATTTTCATGCTGTAAAGAAATTGATGATTTGAAAGGACGAGAAAAATGCGGAAACACATTCACTCTAAAATTTTTGGAAGCTTACTTTTAACAACGGCTTTGGGAACTGGCTTGCTTGGAATTCCAAACACTGCCCAAGCCCAGGAAACATCTTACCAGCTCGCAAACGCAGCCCTGGCAAACTTGCCTGTTGAAAATGCAATTCTGACAACCCCCCCGATGGTTCCTCCTGCGATTAAGCGCAAAACGCCTGCCAAGGTGATTGTCGAACTTGAAGTTCAGGAATTTATTGGCAATCTCGCAGATGGCGTTCAGTATAATTTCTGGTCTTTTGGGGGCAGTGTTCCAGGTAAATTTATTCGGGTACGCGAAGGGGATAGGGTGGAGTTCCACCTTAAAAACCACCCCGATAATAAATCCCCGCATAATATTGATTTGCATGCCGTCACAGGCCCAGGTGGGGGGGCAAAAGCGACGATGACGGCTCCAGGGCATGAAACCCAGTTCACCTTTCAAGCCTTGAATCCCGGCCTGTATATCTACCACTGTGCAGCCCCCCCCGTGCCCATGCATATTGCCAATGGAATGTACGGTTTGATTTTGGTCGAGCCCAAAGAAGGCCTGAAACCTGTGGATAAGGAATACTATGTGGTTCAGGGTGATTTTTATACCAAAGGGAATTTTGGCGAACCTGGTTTGCAGCCCTTTGATATGCAGCGGGGGATTGATGAACACCCCAGCTATGTACTGTTTAATGGCTCTGTCGGTTCAATGGTGGGTGAAAAAGCAATAACCGCTAAAAAAGGTGAAACTGTCCGCCTTTTTGTCGGCAATGGAGGCCCGAATCTGATCAGTTCCTTTCACGTGATTGGTGAGATCTTTGATCTGGTCTATACAGAAGGGGGATCCCTTGCAAATAAAAATGTGCAGACAACCTTGGTTCCTGCCGGAGGATCTGCAATTGTTGAGTTTAAAGTTGATGTTCCTGGGAATTTTATTCTGGTAGACCACTCGATTTTCAGAACCTTTAATAAAGGCACTTTGGGGATTCTCAATGTTTCAGGCGATGCCCAAGCCGATGTCTTTACAGGACAACAATCGGACAAGGTCTATCAGGCCCAGCCTATGCATAAACCCGTGGCAACCACTCCTGCCACACCTCCCGATCAAAAGCTGATGGAGACCGGTAAAAATCTCTTCGTTGCCAACTGTTCTGCCTGCCACCAGACCGATGGGGCGGGAATGCCTGGGGTATTCCCCCCGCTGGCGAAGTCAGATTATCTGATGGCCGATAAGGCCAGAAGTATTGGCATTGCCCTCAAGGGCCACAGCGGCCAACTTTTGGTTAATGGAAAAACCTATGATGGCGTTATGCCCGCCATGACCCATTTGAATGATGATCAGCTTGCTTCTATTCTGACGTATATCCGGAACAGCTGGGGCAATAAAGGCGATGCTGTAACCCCTGCTGAAGTAAAAGCTGTCAGAGCACAGCAGAAATAGAGGTTTTTTTATGTTCCGGCAGGTAAACAGATTGGTTTTTCAGGCTGTTTTAATCGGAGGGTTGGGGCTGCTCTTGCAAGCCGCTCAGGCGCCTGTTGAAATGGTCAAGGTGCCTGCTGGAGTGTTTACGCCTCAATTTTCTCCGCGTCCGGGCCAGAAAGACTTTCAGGTGAAGTCTTTCTGGTTGGATGCCCGCCCTGTGAACCGAGCAGAATTTCTGGAATTTGTCAGAAAATATCCACAGTGGCGTCGCAGTCAGGTTCCCCCCCTGTTTCAAGAAGGCAATTACCTGGCTGATTGGCAGGGCGATCTGAGCTTGCCCTTGCCCAGTCAGGAAGTCAAGCAACCTGAGCTTCAAGCGGTGACAGGGGTTTCCTGGATGGCGGCCCGTGCCTACTGCGATGCGCAGAAAAAACGCCTGCCCAAGCTTTTGGAATGGGAATATGCCGCCGATGAAACAGATCCTGAAAAACTCAGTTGGTACAGCTTGGTAGGGATAGGAATTCCTGTGCAAGCTGGGGTGGCTGCCCCCAATCAGAAAGGAATTTATGACCTTCACCACATGTATGAATGGGTTGATGATTTTAATCAGGTGATCATGACTAATGACAGCCGCGAAGGAGCAGAAAAAGACAACCAGCTCTTTTGTGGCAACAGTGGTTCGGCCACCGATCGCATGAATTATGCAGCTTTTACCCGCTATGCCTTTTGGAGTTCCTTACATCCTTCTTATACCCTTAAAAATTTAGGTTTTCGCTGTGCGCGAGACCTTTGAACCAGGAGCAAGATTATGAAGAAAATATTTTTACTGGGCTTGGTTTGCCTTTTGACTGCCATGCCAGCTTTGGCAGAAGATCACTCTCACCATCACCCTACCAGTCTGCAGGGAGAAAAGCCCACAGGAAAGTCCCTCTATTGGTTAGGCGGTCAGTGGAAGACCCATCAAAATCAAAAGCTTGAACTCAAGTCTTTGAAAGGCAAACCTGTTGTTTTGGCGATGCTTTACACTTCCTGCAAGGCAGTTTGTCCTTTGATTTTAGAAGATGTTAAAGCGATTGAAAAAGGTTTAGCATCTGCTGATAGAGCGAAAACCCAATTTGTGATTGTCAGTTTTGATCCCGAGAGAGATACTCCTTCTGTATTGGCTGATTATGCTCAAAAACACGGCATAAGGGCTTCGAATTGGAAATTTTTACACGGAACCTCAAAACATGTTTCAGAACTGGGGGCACTTTTGGGGGTTCGATTTCAGCCCAATGCCCAAGGGGATTTTATCCATTCCAACCAAATTACCTTGCTCAATGTTGAGGGTGAGGTGGCCTACCAACGTCCTGATTTGAAGGAGCCGCTGACGATTATTCTTGAAAAATTAAAGGCCAATCTGCCTGTATCCCATCCACATCAACATTGAGGTCTTGGCGATGAAAACAGAAGGCTTTCGCAAACAGCACGCAGAAATATTGACTTTGGTTCACCATTTAAAAGCTGATCTCAAAAATTTGAATCCGAGTCTTCATTTTCAAACTTTCAGAAATCAGATCACCCATTTACTTGGAAAAGTTCAAGTGCACCTGACCATGGAAGACCATGTACTCTATCCCATTCTCATGCAAAGTAGGTCTCAAGATCTGTCTTCACTGGCACAGGATTATCAAACCGAAATGGGCGGAATAAAACGTGGCTTGATAAATTTTACACAGGAGTGGACCGCTGAAAAAATGAGGGAGGAGCCTGAAGGTTTTGGTCGTGCTGGCTTCACATTGCTTGCTGAACTTGAAACCCGAATTGAAAGGGAGAATGAGCAACTTTATACACAGTATGATGCCCTTTAAAGCATTGCTTCGAGCAGGCCACCGCCCAAAAGACGGCCCTCAGCATCGTAGATAACAGTAGATTGGCCCTGTCCTACCCGCATTTGCGCTTCGATCAGTTCGACCTTTGCTTTTTGTTCGGGCAAACAGCTGAGTTTTCCTGCGACAGGTTTGGCGCGTGAAGAGAGTTTATAAAAAGCTTCAAGTTCACCCGCTGGTTCAGGGATTGAAACCCAATTGACAGAATTTAGAAGCAGTTGGTTTGAGAGATTCTGTTCACGGGTTGCCACCATCACTCTGTTTTTTTCTGGTTCTACCGCCATCACGAATTGACGCTCAGGGCTTCCTCCGCCCAGACCTTTGCGTTGACCCGGCGTATAAAATACGCGACCCGTATGTTTGCCAATCACCTCACCTGACTGATTGACAATTTCACCCGGTTCACAGGCTTCTGGCGCATTCTGTCGCCAAAAATCTTCAGAGGTGGGCACGACAAAACAAAGATCCTGACTGTCTGGCTTTGCTGCCAATTCCTGCAGGCCCATTTCTGCAGCCAAGCTTCTCACTTCAGATTTCATCAAATTCCCGAGCGGAAAGACCGAACGGGCGAGTTGTTCCTGGGAAAGTTGCCAAAGCATATAGCTCTGATCTTTGCCGGGATCCGCCGCTTGAAAGACTTCCCAACGCTGGCTTTCCGGGTTCAGGCTCAAGCGTGCATAATGCCCTGAGGCCAGCGCCTCTACTTCTGGGTCGCGACGAATCACCTGATCCCAGAGCAGGCCAAATTTAAAATATTTATTGCAATGTACACAGGGGTTGGGGGTTTGTCCCTGGGTGCGCCCCAGAATAAAGGGTTTGACGATTTTCGATCTGAAATCATCAAGGGCCTCAATCAGATAGTGTTTGATGCCCATCTGGTGGCAAACCACTTTGGCGCGTTCTACATCTTCAAAGGAACAACATAAACTGCCCCGCCAGAGTGCGAGGGTGACCCCAATCACATCGTGTCCTTGAGCCTTTAAAAGCCCAGCGGCAACTGTGCTGTCGACACCGCCGCTCATACCGATTGCTATTTTTGCCATTTTTCTATTCCTTCATACCTGCGCCAGTGCTTTTAGGCGCACAAGATCCTGAATGGTTAACTGTTCCCGCCCTGAGCAGACAATGCCTTTGCTTTCCCAGGCACTCAAAATCCGGCTGATGGTATAGAGGGTGGAGCCTACCATTTCTGCAAGATCCTGACGGGAAAGGGGCATGTCCAGGAGCAGCCCTTTGTCTGTTTCGAGCGCGTTTGTCTCAAGCAAGCGCAGCAAGGCATGGGCCAGCCGCTGCTCAACGGGTTCTGTTGCCAGCTCCAGATAGCGATCTTGCAACTCATGGGTGCGTTTTACCATAATTTGAAAGGCATTGATCGCCAATTGGGGAAAACGGCCCATCAGTTTGAGAATATCTTGATGTGAAAGCGCAAGGGCTTCGCAATTTTTGGTAGCTTGGGCAGAACCGGGGTATTCGCCTGCAGAGAGGGCGGCGACACAGCCAAAAATTTCAATCGGATTGACCATGCGCATCACCACCTGTTGCCCTTCAGGGGTGAGTTGCAAAACCTTGACCTGACCTTCGAGCAGGATATAGACATGTTGTGCGGGTGTACCCTGGTGAAAAAAATAACTGTCTGGATCAAAGCGGGTGGGAATGGCATAGGCCAAAACCTCTTCAAGGTCTCCTTCTGGCAGGCCTATAAACAAAGGGGTCTGCGAAACCTGAGTCAAAATGGGTTCACGTGCGATATGGGGGGGCAAGGCTTTCATGGCATGACTGTCTTTTTTTGAATGATAAAGCCAGTATACTGTTTTTTTTAACAGATTGAGAATGATTTCCGTGCTTTTCTTGAACAGAAGGATCCTGGCTTGGGGCAGAATTATCCTGGCTTTCCATCCAGGCGGGGCCGTATCAAAACGGGAATATATTGAAAGCATAAAAGACCAAAGGCCAAGCTCCAAAAAATTCCGGCTGCCAGTACCCAATCAGTGCTTTGATTGGGAAGCCAGGCAGGCAAAATTCTCAGCAATGCTGCCAGATTGACACAGAGATAACCTGAGACAATGGCCTTTGAAGCTTGAATCGGGCGCCCGGTATGCCCCAATGAAACACGTGAAACCATGGCATAGATCATCACCCCGATTGCACCCACTGTCCAGGCATGGGTCGCGCTGCTGGTAGGGAGCAGCCCAAGCTGACTGAAAGCTTGAAAGAAAAAGCCCACAATCAGCCAAAAATAACCGATGAACAAAATACTCAAGATCGGGATTTTTCTGGTTTGCCAGGGGTTCCAAACGATCCAGCGCAGGAGATGCAAGCTTCCTGCCGAGAGTGCAAGAATAGCCAGGAAAATAGGCGCTATTGGCAGGATTTGTAAAACCGCATAGGCCAGAGTCAGGCCCAAAACCCAGCGATCTAAACCCTCCCAACGGCGTACCTGAGCTGAAGGAAGTGCTTTTTCTGTGAAAAAGGGCAGCACCCTGCCTGAAATGACGGTGATCATGGCGACGATAATGCCGATTGCGAAATGCAGCGCGGGAATCCCCAGACCCCTGGCGAGCCCTGCTGCATCCAAACAAGTGAGTAAATCTGCACCTGTCATCAGGCCCAAGAGCAGCCAAAATACGCGGTTTTTTCCTTTGAGGTTGGGCAATAGCAAATAGCTGAGGTCAACCCAAAAACAGAGTTCAGCAAGCAATGACAGGAGCGGTGATTGTTTACTCAGAATCAAAATTCTGGCCAGCAGCCAGAAAAAAATCAAGCTTTGCAATTTGAAGCCTGAGGTGCCCTTGTTTCCACTCCAATTGGCACTGGCGGTGAGTAAAAAACCTGCAATAATTGCGCCAGAGAAACCAAAAACCATTTCATGGCCATGCCAGAGGGTGGGGGGCCAAGCGCTGAGCGGTTGGATCAGACCTGAGATTTGGAATATCCAGAGACTCATGAGCAGCAGTGCTGCGCCCATGCCTGCAAGAAAAAGGGGGCGGAATCCAAGGCCCCACAGGCCATAATGCTCAAGAATTTTGGGGCTTTCCTGCTGTTTTAATTTTATATTTAAGTCCATTGCTTATCCGACTTTCGAATCATTGTTTATATGAATTTTAAGCTTTAAATAGATTTTGAAGATTGCGCCAGCGCAAAGAAGCTTGGGTGGATACTCTGAGATAATAAGCCTATTCCGATGTATGAAAAATTTCAGAAATAAAATATGATGCATGCCTGATTCCCGTTTGTTTGCAACTGGCTTAAAACTGCTCTTTGGATTAGGGGGAGTAACCCTATTGCTGGGGTTGATTTCAGGTTTTTTGAGGTTGGAATGGTTTGCCTTTGCCGGTGCTGAGCGCCTTCAATACCATGGGGTTTGGATGATTTGTGGATTTTTGGGTACTTTGATTGGCCTTGAAAGAGCCATTCACTCTGAATTTAAAGCTGCTGTTCTCATACCGCTTTTGGCGGTATTGGGATCCGCACTGCTTATTTTTCAATCCCCATTTACAGCGGCTCTTATGTATGGGCTTTCCTGTCTCATGCATCTTGTGATTTATTGTCAGAAACAAAAATACTTTTTTCCTTCCAGTTTACTCAATCTCTTGGCGCTTTTGGCTTGGGCTGGGGGGATTATCTTGTGGCTGTCAGGCAGATCCTTTCGCTTGATTGGGATCATTTGGGTGCTCTTTCCCCTTTTGACGATTCTTCCCGAACGTTGGAACTTTCAAACCAAGCAAAAGTCCTGGTCTGACGTGATCTTTTTAAGCTTTGCTCTGAACCTTGGCCTTTTCTGGCCTTTACTTCTGTTTTTCCCAGACTTGATTTTGCGTCTGCAAGGTCTAAGTCTCTGTGGTTTGGGGATCTGTTTGTGGCTGAAGGATGCAGATTTGAAATCTAGTAAACAGAATTCCTGGAACATCTACTTTGCTCTCAATTTGAGCTTTGCCTATTTTTGGTTGATTTTCAGCGGTTTTGTCTTGGTTTCTCAAGGCGCTTATCTGCTTCAAAATGCCAGTTTTGATGGTTATTTACATGGGATTTTTTTGGGTTTTGTAATGGGCATGATCTTTTCACATTTCCCGAAAGTAATACGTTTAATTTTGAACCAGGAGTTTTCATTTCATCCAATTTTCTATTTGCCCTGGAGTTTGCTCCAGTTGGGGCTTTTGCTGCGTTTTAGTCTGATCTTTCAGACTGAAATTGTCTTTTGGAAATGGGGGGGAAGCATCAATCTCTTGGCAATTGTTTTATTTTTCGGCTTGGTTATTGCAAAATTGGGCTTGGATCGTTTTTCATCCCTGAAAGGGGAGGAAATCGGTGTTGAGTGAGGAGTATCTGTCTTCAGAATGGGATTGGGCCTGTTTTTGGCGCTCAATACAGGCCTGGCTGATCAATCTTCCTTCAGACTCTCCCAGATTGGAGCAGGAAGGAACGGTCTATCTCAAGGATTTATCTCCCCGGCTTGAAGGCTTGCTTCGACTCTTGACTGGTGAGGCTTTGTGTTTGATCGGGGTTGCCGACGAGGGGGGCTGGTGTGAACCTGCTTGTTTTTTGCCCTCTCAGTTTAGCCAAGGTAAAACCCTGCTTCAAAATCTTCAATTTTATTTGTATCGAATCCTCTATCTCTCTGTCCAGCGAGATTTAAATCTGAATTGGCAGGTGAATGGCAATTTTCAGGTGAGCACCTCGAGAATCTGTGCGCGCAATTTCTCTTCACAGGTATTAGCTCAAATTTATCTGCGCTTTCCAGGTTCTGAACTCTGGATTCCGCAGCTCTTGCAAACTTTTCGTCAGCGAGCCCTCTTTGAACACGAGCTTGCCTATTTGTGGGGACGCTGGATTTCTCCTGCAAAAACGAAGCTCAGCAAGACACAATCCAGGCGTGAAGCTTCAATGCGATTTTCACCCTCCGAACTTTATCATTTTCGCTTAAAAAGTGCCCATGAGGTGCATTTTTTCTATACACATTATTTAAATTAGTTTGCAAAATTAATTTCATAAATTGATCAAGATCAAGTTTAGTTCCTCAGTTTATTGTTCCAGCTCAAATAACTATTGATCAATTCCTTATATTCTTAAATGTACAGAATCAAAGGAAATCGAGGAATCCACTATGAAACGAAGCTATAAATTGAGTCTCTTCATCGCCAGTCTTGGACTGGTGAGTGCGTTTTTACTGGGGTGCCCAGCTTCTCAGACCTCTGAAAATAAAACTGAAACCACGACCAGCGCTGCACCTGCCGATGTGCCTCTTGCCGAAGCGGGGGCAGATGGCAAAGGCATTGGGCCTGTCAAAACAGTTGAATTGACGGCTTTGGATACTGCGCTGGTGGCAGAAGGTCAGAAAACGTTTGAGTCGAAATGCGCGTCCTGTCATAAATTTGAAGCCAAATATGTGGGGCCAGCCTTGAAAGGAGTCACTGAAAGACGCAAGCCAGAATGGATCATGAATATGATCCTGAATTCAACCGAAATGGTTCAAAAAGATCCTGAAGCCAAAAAGCTGTTTGCGACCTTTATGATGGCCATGCCCAACCAGAATATGGACGAAAAATCAGCTCGCGCTGTCTTGGAATATTTCCGCAGTATGGATGAAAAGAAATAAGCATTGAGGAGAAAATTATGAAAAGTACGCGAAAATTATTGAAACCTTTGTCCCTAACGCTGACCACTGCTCTGGTCATTGTGGTGGGCTGTGTAACAGGACAAAAGCAGTCCGAAAAACCAGCAGCTGGATTAACTTCCAGTTCAGATGCGGCTGCGAAAGTCTATGTGGAACCGGGGAAACATGACGAGCTGTATGCCTTTATGTCAGGGGGCTTCAGCGGACAAGTCGGTGTCTATGGCTTGCCCTCAGGACGCTTGCTCAAAGTGATTCCTGTGTTTTCACAAAACCCTGAAAATGGCTATGGCTATTCAGAAGAAAGTAAACCCCTGCTTACGACAACCCATGGCTTTATTCCCTGGGGCGATGCGCATCACCCCAAGCTTTCGCAAACAGCGGGAGAACAGGATGGCCGCTGGTTGTTTATCAACGAAAACAATACTCCACGTGTGGCCCGTATTGATCTTTCAACCTTTAAAACAGTAGAAACGCTTGAAATTCCAAATTCAGCGGGGAATCACGCCTCGCCCTATATTACCGAAAATACTGAATATGTCATGGCCTCAACCCGTTTCAGTGTGCCGATTGGGGACGGTGATGTACCGATTGACAGCTACAAACAAAATTTCAAAGCAACGACCAGTTTTATCAAAGTAGACAAGGACACAGGTAAAATGGCGATCGCCTTCCAAATCCTTTTGCCTGGCTACGACTATGATTTGAGCCATGCAGGCAAAGGCCCCTCTCATGGTTGGTCGTTTCTCACGACCTACAATACTGAACAGGCCAACTCGCTCAAAGAAGCCAACGCCAGTCAAAATGACAAAGACTTTATTTTGGCGATTAATTGGAAAAAAGCTGAAGAATATATGGCCCAAGGAAAATTCAAAGAAATTTCGGGCAAGCATTTTCACAACCATTTAAATGAAGCGACCCATACTGCCAGTTCAGAGACCGTCGAGAAAGTAAAAGTGCTCGACCCCACTGAATTGCCAGGCCTCGCCTATTATATTCCCTGCCCCAAATCACCTCACGGGGTTGATGTGGACCCCACAGGTGAGTATATTGTCGGCGGTGGGAAATTGGCGGCAGTGATTCCCGTTTTCTCTTTCTCGAAAATGATCAAAGCGATTGAAAGCAAAGCCTTTGATGGGGAATCTGGCAAAATACCTGTGCTGAAATATGATTCAGTCTTGGCCGGAGAGGTCAAAGAGCCGGGTCTGGGGCCTCTGCACACTGAATTTGACGGCGATGGCAATGCCTATACTTCCATGTTTGTTTCTTCTGAAATTACCAAATGGAAAGTCGCAACCCAAGAGGTGATTGACCGTACGCCTGCTTATTATTCAATTGGCCATTTGATGATTCCTGGGGGCGATACCCGCAAACCCTATGGCAAATATGTCGTGGCTTTGAATAAAATCACCAAGGATCGCTACTTGCCCACAGGCCCTGAACTGACCCAGTCTGCTCAGCTGATCGATATCACGGGTCAGAAAATGAATCTTTTGTTGGATTTCCCAACCATTGGAGAACCCCACTATGCGCAAGCCATGCCGGCTGCAAAAATTGTCGAACGCCAGAAAAAGATTTATAAGCTTGAAGACAACCAACACCCTTACGCGATTAAATCTGAAAAAGAGACCAAAATCGAGCGCAAAGGCAACGAAGTGCATGTCCGCATGAGTACGATTCGTTCTCACTTTTCTCCCGATAATATTGAAGGGATCAAAGAGGGGGATACGGTTTTCTTCCATATCACCAATCTGGAACAGGATTGGGATGTGCCGCACGGATTCTCGGTCATGGGCAATGAAAATGCCGAATTGCTGATCATGCCAGGTGAAACCATGACGGCCACCTGGAAACCCAAGAAGAAGGGCATGTACCCCTTCTACTGTACAGATTTCTGTTCGGCACTTCACCAGGAAATGCAGGGGTATATCCGCGTTTCAGATAAAAATGCAAATCTGCCCCTCAAGTTTAGCTTGAGTGCCCCTCCCGGCACGAATTAGACTCTTGATTTAAGCAAAGAAGGCGGGGTGGGGCACTCTCCCCCGCCTTTGTAACTGAGAAAGTAGGCTGACAATGAATACGAAATTACATTTTTTTACCCGAATCTTGATGGGCATGATCTCTTTGGCTCTGGGTGCCGTTTTTACTCTGCCACTCTGGAAAATTCAATTGGAAGCCCCCCAATATCCTGAGGGGCTTTCGATGGGGATCTGGATCAACCGTCTGAGTGGGGATCTGAATACCATCAATGGCTTAAACCACTATATTGGCATGCAGGAAATTCACGCAGCTTCTTTTGCTGAGCTGCGCTTGATGCCCTATATGGTGGGTTTTTTTATTGTTCTGGGCTTGCTGACTGTTCTTTTGAACCGGCGTTTCCTGCTGACGCTTTGGTTTGGCCTCTTGGGGGGGGCTGGTGCAGTGGGGATCTGGGATTTTTGGCGCTGGACCTATGATTATGGTCATAACCTGAATCCCCATGCGGCGATTAAGGTTCCCGGCATGTCGTATCAACCCCCGGTATTTGGCAGTAAAACCCTTTTGAATTTCAAAGCCCATTCCTTTCCCGATCCCGGGGGGTGGATTCTGATTGGAGCGGGTCTGATCGTCTTTGCTTTGGTAGTTTTTGAGTGGCTACGCAAAAATCCACAGGCTCCACATAAAATCTCTGCGAAAGTACTCCAAACAGTTTTGAGTTTTGGTATGGTTTTGGGCTTGATGGCGTGTTCACCAAAAACAGAGCCCCTGCTTTATACCCAGGACAGTTGTCATTATTGCCGCATGACCTTGATGGATCCCAAATATGGGGCTGAGTTACTCACACAAAAGGGAAAAGCGTTTAAATACGATTCTGTGGAATGCCTGGCACATCATCTTCAAGCTGAACCGGGTTTGAAGGCTGAGATTCATTCCCTTTGGGTGATAGATTCAGAACAACCCGGCAATTTTTTAGCCGCTGAAAAAGCGAGCTATCTTCACAGCTTCAAATTGCCCAGCCCGATGGGGGGCTTTATGACGCCTACGCGCAGTACTGAAACTGCACAACTGCTGCAAAAATCGTTTCCGGGGGAAGTTCTGACCTGGGAACAGGCCTTGAAAGCCTTGAATCAAACCGCGAAAACAGGGAATGCTTCTCACTCTCCCGAGATGCTTTCTGATTTGGAGAAAGCGAAATTGGAGGCTAACCATGGAGATTCCTAGACAAGCGGGATTGGCAATCATCCTAATTTTGGGGCTGTATTCACTGCCTGCCCAGTCAAAGGTTCTGGAGGCCGGGCAAGGGCAAACCTATCCCCGTTTGCGTCAGGCCTTGGCGATTGCCCAACCAGGAGATGAGATTCGCCTGCATGCGGGTACTTATTTTGAAAATGAGTTGGAGATCAATCAACCGCTTAAATTGAGTGGAATTGATTTTCCCGTGATTGACGGGGGCGGAAAAGGGAATTTGCTCAAGATCACTGCCCCCGGAGTGACAGTTCAAGGTCTGACCTTGAGAAACTCGGGATTCAGTCATGTGCATGATTTGGCTGCGATTCGCTTGGAAGCAGCAGACAGTATTGTTCAAAACAACCGCATCGAAAATGCCCATTTTGGAATTTATCTTTCAGCAGCTGATCGCTCAAAAATTTCAGGCAACCAGGTGAATGGCAAGGCCTGGCGCGAATCGAATTCTGCCAATGCCATTCATGTTTGGAAAAGTGTAGATTTGATTTTAGAAAATAATCAGGTTTCAGGCCATCGCGATGGTTTTTATTTTGAGTTTGTCAAGAACAGTCTGATTCAAGGCAATACCAGTTCAGGCAATCTACGCTATGGGCTTCATTTTATGTTTTCAGATGGCAATACCTATCAACGCAATACCTTTTCCAAAAATGGGGCAGGGGTTGCTGTGATGTATACCCGGAATATCAAGATGAAAGAAAATCTATTCTTGGACAATTGGGGGCCAACATCCTATGGACTCTTGCTCAAAGATATCAATCAAAGTGAGATCGAAGACAATCGCTTTGAACACAATACCGTTGGCATTCATATGGAAGGCTCAAGTCGCCTGAAAATCAGGCACAATCAGATTCTAAACAATGGCTGGGCGGCTCGGGTACATGCCAATTGCAATGAGAATCAAATTGAATATAATCAATTTTCAGGCAATGCCTTTGATATCGCTACCAATGGTTCAGATTCAAGTCAAACAGGAAACAGTTTTCAACATAATTTTTGGGACAAATATACAGGCTATGATTTGAACCATGATGGGGTCGGCGATGTGCCCTATCATCCCGTCAGTATCTTTTCAAGATTGGTTGAGAAAGTGCCGCCTTCTTTGATTCTCCTGCGCAGTTTTCTTGTGCAGGTAATGGATTTGGCTGAACATGTAGCGCCTGTATTAACACCCAAAACCCTGGTGGACCCAACCCCTCAAATGCGGAGGGTGAAATGATTGAACTGAAGCAAATTTCAAAACGTTTTGGTCGCTTTCAGGCTTTAGATCGGGTTTCGCTCAAGGCAGCACCTGGAGAAGTGCTCGCAATTATGGGGCCCAATGGCTCCGGTAAATCGACACTGATGAAATCTTTGGTGGGGCTGGTCTTGCCTGACTCAGGCGAGATTCGTTTTAAAGACAGGTTGATACAGTCTAAAAGCTCATGGCGTCATCATTTGGGCTATATGCCTCAGATTGCCCGCTATCCTGAAAATTTAACGGTTGCCGAATTAATGGCGTTGATCAAAGATCTGCGTAGCCTGGAAGAAAGCTTGGATTTAGATCTGTTTCATGCTTTGGGGATAGAAGAAATGGAAGAAAAAAAATTGGGGGCTTTGTCGGGGGGAATGCGTCAAAAGGTCAACGCGACGCTGGCCTTTTTGTTTGCCCCTGATTTGCTGGTTTTGGATGAACCGACTGCCAGTTTGGATCCCCTTTCTTCAGAAACCCTCAAACAAAAAATCTTAAAACAGAAACAGGTGGGAAAATCTGTTCTGCTGAGTTCTCATCTCATCACGGAGGTAGAAGAGCTTGCGGATCGGCTGGTCTATCTGCTTGAGGGGAAAATCTGTTTTGATGACAGTCTTGAAAGTTTAAGAGCCCAAACGGGCCAAAACCGTTTGGGAGCAGCACTTGCAGAGTGGGTACGTGTACATGCTACTCAATAATAAACTTTTGAAATACGTGCTTTTTGATCTGCTGAGGAGCAAGGTGATGCTGGCCTACGCCTCTTTGTTGTTTGCGATGACCTTTGCACTTGCTTCGCTCAGTGCCGATCGGGCCCAAACGGCGATCAGCCTGCTCAATCTTGTGCTCTTGTTGGTTCCCCTGATCAGTCTGATCTTCAGCACGATCTACTCCTATAATTTGCGAGATTTTTTGGACTTACTGCTGGCCCAACCCGTCAGCCGCAAAGGGGTTTTCCTGGGACAGTATCTTGGGGTTTCCAGTGCGCTGGCCTTGGCCTATCTGGTGGGTACGGGGCTGCCCCTGATCTTAAGTGGTTTGACCGAGCCCTTGGCCTGGATTCTGGCCATTGGGGTGCTCTTAAATTATATTTTTTCAGGTTTTGCCTTTCTGGCAGTCAATTGGCAGAGTGATCGCGTCAAAGGCATGGCCTCTGCCCTTTTTATCTGGTTTTATACAGCCATTCTCTTTGATGCGCTTGTACTGTTTGGCTTGGTCGCTTTCCAAGATTATCCACTTGAAAAACCTGCCTTGATTTTGAGCTTTCTCAATCCGATTGATTTAGCGCGCATTCTGGTTTTACTCAAATTGGATATTTCAGCGTTGATGGGCTATACAGGTGCACTTTACCGCAATCTGTTTGGCTCCTGGTGGGGCTTGGTATTGGCCTGTGCTGTGTTGCTGATCTGGGCTGTTCTGCCTGTGATTTTGGCCATGAGACTGTTTGAAAAACGAGATTGTTGAATGGAGATACTGCTCAAGTCAATCACCTTACCCATCGGGGAGATACGCACTAAAATTTAATCACTACGAAAAAGGGAAATCCAATGTACAATCCAATCTTGAGTTCACTACTTGCCCTCGCATTGACGATTCCTTTGCCCTTGATGGCGCAGACTGAGGCAGAATTACCTGAGCAAACCGCTCTCGAAGAGCAACGGCCTGCCCACTCCCATCACCATACCCCAAGTCATGCAGAGCATTTGCATGCCGATACGATACCTTTTGGGGTGATGGGGGCCCATATGCATCCAGCCGGAGAATGGATGTTCTCCGCCAGTCTGATGGGGGCAGGTATGGGCGGAATGCTTGACCAGACTACAGCTGTGGATGAACAGAAGATCTTGGACAATTATGAAATGGCTCCCCGCACCATGCTGATGGGCATGCCGATGTTGGGCGTGATGTATGCTCCCAGCGACTGGATCACCCTGATGGCCATGGTGCCTGGTATGGGCATGACCATGAACCATGTGGGACATGAGGCCCATCTGCATACGCTGCAGACGGCCTCCGCAAATTTGCCAGGCACGAATATGCAATCTCTGGGTTTGGGCGATATTTCAGTTTCTGCACTGCTGGGCAATTGGACCTGGCAGGCCCATTCTTTGCATGCAAACCTGGGCTTGAGCCTGCCCACAGGTGCCATTGATATTCTGGGCCCAGTCATGGGAACGATGCCAGCTGAACCCTTGCCCTATAGCATGCGTCTGGGTTCTGGCACCTGGGATCTCTTGCCTGGATTTACCTATTCTGGCAAGTTGGAGAATTGGTGTTGGGGGTTGCAACCCTCAGGGGTACTCCGTTTAAGTACCAATTCTTTGAATTACCGTCTGGGCAACCGTTTAAGCACCAATGCGTGGTTGTCATACCGTTGGAATGACCTCTTGAGTTCTTCTCTGCGTTTTCAGGGGCAAATCTGGGGAAATGCAGAAGGTGAGGATTCCCGTATCAGCAAGAATGCCATTCCTTCAGCCGATCCTTTAAAATTAGGCGGTCAACGCCTGGATCTCTTTTTGGGGCTGAATTTTACACCTTTTCCCCGTCAACGCCTGGGGCTGGAAATCGGCATGCCTGTTTATCAAAACCTGTCGGGTCCCCAAATGGCGCAAGTTTGGAGTGGCATTGCTGGTTGGCAAATCAGTTTCTGATTCCTTGACTTAGATCAAATTCTCTCTTTGCGCTTGCGCAAAGTTCTAGCAAAGAACGTTTGTCAGAATAATGACAAACGTTCTTTGCTTTTGAATGGTTTTTTCTTGATTATTCCACTGAAAGTCTATGCCATGGCCGAATCTGAAGTTAAAAAATTGGAAATTGAGTTAAAGCAGGCCTTTGATCAGGGCCGTATTTCAGGTATGCAATTAAAAGCTGAACATCAGAAGCCGCTTACACCCTCAGAGTTGGCAAAGGTATTGAAAGAAAGTGGTTTACCCTGCATCGGAGGATCATGGCAGGAAATTGAAGCAGGAATCTGGGAGTTAAGGCGTATACCCTGCCAAAGGGATAATATTCATCTTTGCCATGTCTGGCGGGAATCTGTAGATGGATTGGTCATGGGGGCCGGTGAGTCTGCCCGCTACAGTCGTTATCGGAATTTTGAAGACCCCGGTTCAGAATGTGTAGATGTTCTCTATCCAGAATCTGAATCCCAGTGGCGTTGGGATCAATTTCCTGAAGCACATCTGAATTTACTCGAAACTCTCAAAACTCAACTTAGTGAGCATCTGGCCGAATTTGTTTTTTTAGGCTATGCCGAAAGTAAGATTTATTATCGCTTGATAGATCACCACCCGAACCTTTCGGGACATAGACAGGGTTTCCTGACACATTCCCTGCAAACCATGCTGTCAAAAGAAAATTCCAAGTTAGAGCTATGTGAAATGTCTCCCAGAGCAGTTTGGCAAGGGGAGTTCTCATGAAATTGAGTCGGGCAGGTTTTTTGAGAAAAATGGCTGCAGAGGCGATCAATGTTCTGCCCCATTTTGTTCCGGGTCTTCCCCTTCTGAATGTGTCTGAACCTGACTTGCACCGTGAATGGATTGAAATAGGTTCTGTCGCTCAATTTAAACCTGAAACTTTAACAGAGGTGAACCAAAAACAGCAGATTGTCTTTGCCGATTACAAGGGCTTTTGGGCCCTGGATTATGAAACCTATCATCAGGGCGGAAACTCCCCACGACGCCCCCTCCGTATCGAGGTCAACGGTCAGCTTTCTCTGAATCCTCAAGAGAGTTGGTCTGAAGGGGACTATTTATCATTTCTGACGGGCAACCGTATTACCGAGGAGGAAGTATAGCATGTCAAACTCTATGAATCGTCTCAGCTTTTTAAAACGAATGGCCGCTTGGGGGGCTGCAATAGGTGTAAGTGGGTGTGCTTCAAGAGCCAATAATCTGGATGATAGAGACAATCCTGTATTGCGTTATTTTAAACCCCTACAGGTTGAAAACCCCTTGAAAGCTTATCCCAATCGGGGTTGGGAAAATGTATACCGCAATCTGTTTCAACATGATTCAGATTTCAGTTTTCTCTGTGCCCCCAATGATACGCATAACTGCCTGCTCAAAACCTATGTCAAAAATGGGATTGCAATCAGAATCGGGCCTACCTATGGTTATGGAAAGGCAAAAGACTTGTATGGTCAAACTGCCTCACACCGTTGGGATCCAAGACTCTGTCAGAAGGGTCTGGGTTTGGTGCGAAGAATATACGGGGATCGGCGATTAAAAGCACCGATGATACGCAAAGGTTATAAAGCATGGGTCGATGCAGGATTTCCCAGAGATCGCCAGACAGGTAAACCCGATCCAAAATATTTTCAAAGAGGTAAGGATGCCTGGTTGCGGATAGATTGGAAGGATGCCTATTCAATTGCTGCAAAGGCCTTGAGCAATATCGCAGAGACCTATCACGGAGAAACCGGTCAAAAACGTTTGCTGGCACAGGGCTATGATGATGCGATGGTTCTTGCCATGGAAGGTTCTGGTACGCAAACCATTAAATTGAGGGGAGGGATGGCCCCATTGGGGGCCACCCGTATTTTTGGAATGTACCGTATGGCCAATTCCCTGGCCTTGATGGATGCCAAGCAAAGAAAGGTGTCCCCCGAGAAGTCTTTTGGTGCCAGGGGTTGGGACAGCTATAGCTGGCATACAGATCTTCCGCCTGGCCATCCAATGGTTACAGGGGCGCAAACCAATGATTTTGAACTTTTTTCTGTAGAGCATTCCAAACTGGCAATTGCATGGGGCATGAACTGGATTACAACGAAAATGCCTGATTCTCATTGGTTAACTGAAGCCCGTCTCAAAGGTACAAAAACGGTAACGGTAACAGTGGAATACAGTGCCACCGCTTCTAAAACGGATGAAGTCATTGTGATTCGTCCAGGTTCTGATCCTGCTTTTGCTTTGGGTCTTGCCCAGGTCATTATTGAACGCAATCTCTTTGATAGTGAATTTGTAAAAACCAAAACAGATTTACCTTTTCTGATTCGTCTGGATACCTTGCAACCCCTGCGTCCTGAAGATGTGATTAAAGACTACAAAACGAAAGTACCTAAAAATCTGGATGTATTAATCGGAGATGAGAAACCTCCCGCCAATGTGCTTCAGAAAGATCAGTTTATCAAAGAGAAAATGGGTAAAAGTTTCCAGCCGTATATGATTTGGGATTCAGTTAAAAGCCAGGTAATGCCTGTTACCCGTGATGATTGGGGTAAAAATATGCTTAAACTGGGTTTGAATCCAGATCTGAATGCGGTAAAAAAAGTCAAATTAGTTTCTGGAAAGGAAGTTGAGGTTCGAACGGTTTTTGATCTTACCCGACAGTATCTGAATCAAAACTTTACTCCAGAACAAACGTCTCAGATTACAACAGCCCCGGTCAGCGGCATTTTATCTTTAGCCACCCAAATTGCGGCCAATAAAGAAAAAACACTCTTTGTAACCGGAATGGGCCCCAATCAGTTTTTTAATGCCGATCTGAAAGACAGAGCGATTTTTCTGGTGGCGGCCTTAACCCGGAATCTGGGTTTTCCTGGCGGTAACGTGGGCAGTTATGCTGGCAATTACAGGGGGGCTCTGTTTGGAGGAGAACCTTTGTATACACTTGAAGATCCCTTTCACCCCCAATTGGATCCAAAAGGCAAGGTCAGTACGGCCAAATACAGCCATTATGAATCCCTGCATTATTTCAATTATGGGGATCGCCCCTTACGTATGGGTAAACATCTTCTTACTGGTGAATCCCACTTGCCCGTTCCGACCAAAGCCATGTGGCTGAACAATTCTAATTCAGTTTTGGGAAATATCAAATGGCACTTTGATGTGATTAACAATACCCTTCCCAAACTGGAATTTGTAGCCTATGCAGATTGGTGGTGGACAGGGTCCTGTGAATATGCTGATTTGGTCTTTGCCTGTGACAGCTGGGCAGAATTCAGGCATCCTGATTTAACGGCTTCCTGTACTAATCCTTTTGTTCAGGTTTACCCGACCTCACCACTGAAACGAATCTTCGATACCCGTTCAGATATTGAAATCATTGCTGGAGTAGGCAAGGCTTTGGCCCAGGAATTGGATGAACCCCGTCTTGCGCAGATGTGGGAATTTGTTGAAAAAGATCAAGTAGATGTCTATCTGCAGAGAATTATCAATGGTACTTCAGCTCTGAAAGGTTATACATTTGAAAAGCTGCATTTGGATGCCAAAGAGGGCATCCCTGCATTGATGAATAACCGCACCTACCCTCGTTTGTCTTCCTATGAACAGGTTCATGATGAAAAACCTTGGCATACCAAATCGGGTCGCTTGGAGTTTTACCGTTTTGAACCTGAGTTTGTCGAAAATGGAGAAAACCTGGTGGTTTACCGTGAACCGATTGATTCTACGCATTATGAGCCGAATGTAATTGTTTCTAAACCACATCCGGCAATCCGTCCCAAACAACCGGCAGATTATGGTGTCAATGAAAATCAATTGGATACCGAAACGCGACAGGCTCGTCATGTGGTGAGAACTGGGGAGGAACTGCTCAAAAGTAAACATCCTTTGAAAGCCCAGCAGTTCAGCCATGTCTATCACACGCCAAAGTACCGGCATGGTGCGCATACAACACCTGTAGATACAGATTTTACGGGAGTTTGGTTTGGTCCCTTCGGAGATATTTATCGCCATGACAAACGCAATCCATCAGTGATTGAGGGGTATGTTGATATCAATCCGCTGGATGCCAAGGAGCTTGGTGTTGATGATGGCGATTATGTCTATATAGACGCAGATCCTGGAGATCGTCCTTACCGTGATCATATTGCCTCTACAGAAGCCTATAAAGTTGCACGTCTGCTTTTGCGGGCCCGCTACTATCCAGGTACCCCCAGAGGTGTGGCTCGTACCTGGCACAATATGTACGGTGCAACCTTTGGCAGTGTCAAAGGACATGAAACTCGGGAAGATGGTCTTGCAAAGAATCCTGAAACCAATTATCAGTCTATGTATCGCTACGGCTCTCACCAGAGTGCAACACGGGCTTGGTTAAAACCGACCCTGATGACAGAAAGTCTGGTTCATAAATCTATGTTTGGCCAAGGACTGGCAAAAGGGTTTGAGCCCGATATCCACTGCCCAGTAGGGGCTCCCCGTGAAGCTTTTGTCAAAATCACCCGTGCAGCCTCAGGAGGATTGGATGCCAAAGGAAAATGGCGACCCGTAACTTTAGGTTTCAGACCTACCTATGAGAGCAAGGCCATGAAAACCTATCTCAAGGGTCAATTTACTGGGGTCAAGAGATAAAGAAAGGAATCGTCAGATGTCAGAAGTTAAAAATTGGCAAATTAATCGTCAGATGGAATATCCTTACGAGGAAAATCGCCCCAAACGTCAATGGGCAATTGTATTTGACTTGAACAAATGTATCGCCTGTCAGACCTGTTCTTTGGCCTGTAAAACGACTTGGACCAGTGGCAAGGGGCAGGAATATATGTTTTGGAATAATGTTGAAACCAAGCCTTGGGGTTCTTATCCCATGGCCTGGGATATCAATATTCTTGAGAAACTGGGGCGGCAGGATTGGGATAAAAATGGTGAAAAATTTGCTGGAAAAACTATTTTCGAGGCAGCAGAACCTGAGGAAGTTGCGGCTCATTTTTTTCCAACAGATGAAGACTGGATGTATCCCAATGTGGGGGAAGATGACTGTACGGGAAATCTCGAAGCCGGTGCTCATTTGAATCTGCCTCATAAACACTGGTTCTTTTATTTGCCCAGAACCTGTGCGCACTGCACCTATCCTGCCTGTTTGGCTGCTTGTCCCCGCAAAGCCATCTATAAGCGACCCGAAGATGGGATTGTTCTAATTGATCAATCCAGATGCAAAGGCTATGGGGAATGTGTGCGGGCCTGTCCCTATAAAAAATCGATGTACAATCCCTATACACGTGTCAGTGAAAAGTGTATTGGGTGTTATCCTGCTGTGGAGCAGGATAAACAACCGATGTGTGTGCAAAACTGTATCGGTAAAATCAGAATTATGGGATTTATCAATCCCCCTTGGAAAGCACGTGCTGACAATCCCGTTGATTTTCTCGTACATCAAAAAAAATTGGCTTTGCCCTATTACCCTCAATTGGGGCTTGAACCGAATATTTATTATATTCCTCCTATCCACGCCGATCTCGATTATCTGACCCAGATGTTCGGGCCTCGGGTTGAAGAAAGTATTGAGAATTATAAAAAACTCAAGGACGATCCTTTGGCACAGGGACTCCTGGTTTTAATGGGCAGTACCGATCGGATTATCCACTCCTTCAAGGTAAAAGATCAAAGGGCCTATGGTTACAGTGCTGAGGGTGAAGAAATTGTTTCCGTTCCATTAACTGAAAATATGGTGGTTCGGGAGAGTTATGATGATAACATTGGTGCTTCACGGCACAATACGCCCTAGAAAGGAAGAAAAAAATGAATAAGAAGCTTATTAAAAAAATTGTTTTTCCTGGTTTGGTTTTGCCTTTGGTGTTTTTCGGCCTTAATTTAGGTTCTGTGGTGTATGGCCAGGCTACTCAGGGCATTTCAGCTGAGAAAACCAGTGCCGATCCCTTTCTACTCAAGTTAGAAGATTCAGCCTGGAAAAAAGTTCCAATTCAAACAGTTTTGCTTATGGCGCAGCCTATGGCCTTGCCAAGACCCAAGCTGACCCTGACAGAAAAACTTTCTGTACAGGCATTGCATAATTCAAAATCTATAGTTTTTCGCTTGAAATGGAAAGATCCTGAGCTTTCAGAGGCTGGAAAGCTGGGCCTATTTTCAGATGCTGTGGCATTAGAATTTCCTGTCGCTCTGAAAGATGGGAATCCTCCCTCACCGTTTATGGGTGAACAGGGGAAACCTGTGCATATTTTTCACTGGCGTGCGCAATATCAAAAGGATAAAAAATTGGGCCATGCTCCTACCATGAAAGAACTCTATCCCAATATGTCTGTGGATGGGTATCCGATGGACTATAAAGTTTCAGAAGCCCCGCATGCTTCCTCCTCTCAGAAGAGACAGTTTATTCCTGGGCAGGCAGCTGGTAATCCACAGTCCTATGTCAAAAATGGAGTGGATGAAATCTTTGCAGAGGGCTTTGGTAGCAGCAGCCTGGTTGAAAAACGCGAGTCTGAATCCCTGGCCGTCTGGAACAAAGGGGAATGGACGGTTCAGATTGCCCGTCCTTTGAAAACCTTAAATGGTTCACTTTTGTCTGTCGGTGGCAAAAATTATGTCTGCTTTGCTGTTTGGCAGGGGGGGCAGCGTGAGGTCGGTTCACGTAAATCAGTGACCTTGATGTGGGTCGAATTAAAACTAAAGGCCTAAACTAACGTGTTAAACAGTCAGTTTCCGTCTCCATATCTTTTGGCTTCGCTTTTAACCGGTTATCCGGCATCGGATCTTGAGGAAGAAGTGAAAACCTTACTTCCCTTGCTGAAGCAGGAAAACTCTTCTGAGTCTATGGCGCTGTGGCAGGCACTGCAAACACTTGACTCAGCATTTCTGCTGCAATTGCAATCAGACTATATCGATCTCTTTGATCGGGGGCATGCCCAAAACCCAATTTATGAAACAGAATTTGGACGCAATCGCTCAATCAGTAAGGCCTCTGAACTGGCTGACTTGGCAGGATTTTACAGGGCATTTGGATTGAATTCTGAAGGAATTCCTGAAATGCCAGACCATATATCTGTGGAATTAGAATTTTATGCTTTTCTACTGCTCAAAGAGACTGCTCTTATTGAGTCAGGAGAAAGTGAGGGTGTTGAAATTGTAAAGGAAGCAAGAGCATTGTTTTTGAAAGAGCATCTTGCAGGATTTGCATTGGCCTTGCCCCTCTCAGAAGGGGTGGTGGCACATCCCATCTATCGACACGTTTTTAACTGGTGCAGTAAACTGGTGAAAGACGCTTGTGAACTTGAAGGTGTTCAACCCGATGCCTTAAATTATTTTCATCAGGAACAAGAGCCTGAAGAAATGAATTGCAGTGTTTTGGGGGGCTGTACGGCACAGCTGGCCACAGGCAGATCTGAACAGCTTTTACAGATAGAAAGGGGATAAATATGTTTGGAATTGGTGTACCTGAACTTTTACTGATTCTGGTCCTGGCCTTGATTATCTTTGGTCCAGGAAAATTACCTGAGGTGGGAAAGGCCATTGGCAGAGGTCTTTCAGAATTTCGCAAAGCCGCTAAAGATGTACAGGAGGCTGCAGACCTGAGTTTAACTGAAAAAACAGGCGAATCAAGTGCTGAAGATGCTAAAAAGGTAGAAAAATCCAAGGTATGATCTCAGTTTCAGAGGCTATGCGTGAAATTCTGGCTTGTATTCCCTCCTCTCCAATCAGCGAGTTATGTTTAAGTGAGTATTATCCAGCCGTTTTGCGTGAGCCTCTGGTTGCTGATCGGCCTTTTCCACCTTTTGACAGAGTCGCCATGGATGGCATTGCACTTGCCCATAAAACCTGGCAAGGGGGGCAACGAGCATTTAAAGTTGAAGCCCAACAGCCAGCCGGAACCCCCGCTCACACACTCCACTCAGAATTACATTGTATAGAAGTAATGACAGGTGCCGTTTTGCCAAGGGGATGCGACTGTGTTGTAAAAATAGAAGATTTAGATCTCCATGAAGGCAGGGCCCATCTTAAGCCAGATATCAAGCTTCAACCCAGACAAAATATTCATTCCCAGGGCAGTGATTATCAAACGGGTGAAGTTTTGGCCAAGCCCGGCAGTATCCTGCGTGCGCATCATTATGCAATAGCTGCTTCTGTAGGAAAAACAAGCATAAAGGTTTCGAGGTTACCCCGTATTGCTTTGGTCAGTACAGGAGATGAATTGGTACAACCTTCACGCTCACCCTTGCCACATCAAATTCGAAGTTCAAACCAAAGTTTTTTTGCCTCTGCTTTGTTCCAGGCGCATCTTGCTGAAACAGAAAATTTTCATCTGCCGGATTCAGCACCTGCTTTGGAGTCGGGTTTGTCCAGCATCTTGGCTGAGTTTGATATGCTGATTATTTCTGGTGGTGTTTCCATGGGCCTTTATGATTTGGTGCCTGGCACGCTTGCAAAACTTGGGGTGAGAAAGATTTTTCATAAGGTCGCACAAAAACCTGGAAAACCTCTTTGGTTTGGAGTCAGTCAAGCGGGACTGCCCATCTTTGCTTTGCCTGGCAATCCTGTATCTGCAGCAATCTGTCTGTATAGGTATGTCTTCCCAGCTCTTTTTCAATCCCTGAATCGTTCCCCGTACCCTCTTTCAGCACTGCTCAACCAGACGGTCAGATTTTCGAAAAGCTTGACACAATTTTTGCCCGTGAAACTGTGTCAAAATGAATCTGCTCAGTGGTTGGCAGACCCAGTGAAAATAAATGGTTCAGGTGATTTTGCAACGTTGGCCAAGAGTGACGGTTTTTTAGAATTGCCTGCTCAGCCTGAAGTTTTTGAGAAAGGATGTGCTTATCCTCTGTGGCTCTGGCAAGTATAATTCCATCTTCATTCGATCAAAAAGAGGCAAAACAGCTTTTGGATCCGCACGGAAGAAGAATTCGAAAATTGCGTGTATCCTTACTTGATGCTTGTAATTTCCGTTGCTTTTATTGTATGCCTGAAAAGATCCGCTTTTCATCTCTCCGCAATGCTTTGAAGATTGAAGAACTTACTGGAATTTGTTCCGCTTTGGTTGCTGCTGGGATTACCCAGATTCGTCTGACTGGTGGTGAGCCTACCCTTCGTCCTGATTTTCAGGAGGTGGTTAAAAGCCTGTCCCAACTTCCCATTGAAAAATTAGGGTTGACCAGCAATGGGTTCCTTCTGGAGCAGCATTTGGCTTTTCTAAAGCTGATGGGCTGCCACTATCTGAACATCAGCCTGGATTCGCTCTCTGAAGAGAATTTTAATCGCATGACCCGTTCCAAAGGCTTTTCAAACGTTTTATCCTCGGTATTAAAAGCCCGTGAATTGGGGTTTTCGCTCAAACTCAATACGGTAGTGATGCGGAATGAAAATGACCATGAAATTCTGGATTTTGTACGTTTTTCAGAAGAAACAGGTATTGAGATCAGATTTTTGGAATTGATGAAAATAGGTCAGGCTTGTCAATACCAGTCTGATGCTTTTGTATCTGCTGAAGAGATGCTTGATCGCATTCAGGCTCAGATTGCTTTGCAACCCGTTCAAGTAGATAGAGATTCGACAGCCTTTAGTTTTCATACCGCGCGGGGGGGACGCATTGGGTTTATTGCTTCAGAGTCTCGTCCTTTCTGTGGCAGTTGTTCTCGCTTGCGCCTCAGCCATGACGGCCAGTTACGCGCCTGTCTGATGTTGAATAGGGGTGAAAGCCTGAGGAATTTGGACCCCGCTGGTTTAGAGCAGGCAACACAACAGGTTCTCGCGATGAAACCGATTACACGTCTTGATTCGATTTCTCAAGACATGTATAGGATAGGGGGTTAGGCGTGACGAATATGCCTGGCCTGAGCCATATTGATGCTCAGAATTTACCTACAATGGTGGATATTGGTGGCAAAAAACCGACACGAAGGGAGGCCATTGCCCAGACTCTCGTTATCCTTCCTCCTGAAATTTTGGCCTGTCTGACCCCTGAAGGGGAAGTGCTCGGCCCCAAAGGCCCTGTCTTTCAAACGGCTATAATTGCAGGGACGATGGCTGTAAAACGTACCCATGATCTGATTCCTTTCTGTCACCCGCTGCCGATTGAAAATTGTAAGATTGAGATAGAATTTTACTCGGAAAATCAGATAGCGATCCGCTGTAGTGTGTGTGTAACGCACAAAACAGGAGTAGAAATGGAAGCTTTAACCGGCGCAACAGTGGCGGCTTTGACCGTATATGACATGTGCAAGGCCCTTTCACATTTGATCGTGATTCAAGAAACCCGGTTACTGAGTAAAACCGGAGGCAAATGTGATTATCAAGCATCAGAAGACACACCAAGCTGAGTTTTTTCACCCGCTTACGCTGGCGGTCTGCGGTCTGAGTCATTCTGGAAAAACAAGCTTGATTAAAACACTGATAGCAAAATATAGCAAAAGTTTTCGGGTGGGGTATCTCAAGCATGATGCTCATTCTTTTACGATGGATACGCCCGGTAAAGATACCTTTCTGGCGCGAGAGGCTGGAGCGGCAAAAGTCTTGATTTCAAATGCCCATGAACAGGCCGCACTTGCACCAGAGCCCCTTGATTTGCTTGAGAAACGCCAGGCCTTTCAAAACTGTGATTTTTTATTTGTCGAAGGTTATAAAGAAAGCAACTGGCCTAAATGGGTCTTTCTCGATGCTCAGGGAATCATGCTTGAGCGTGTGAAATCAGGAGAAATCAACCAGGTATTGGCTTATATCTGCGAATTTAAACCTCCTGCAGATCTACCTGTTCCTGCCTTTTGTCGTTCGGATATTCAGGCGATCTCCGAATTTTTTGAAACTTGGCTGGGTTCACAGATCTCTAACCGCCCTTTCAATGGCCTGGTTCTGGCGGGTGGAATGAGTCAACGCATGGGGCAGGACAAAGCGGCATTGGTTTACCGGGATAAAACGCAATTGGAAACAAGTACGGAACTTTTAGCCTCTCTCTGTCAGCAGGTCTATGTTTCCTGTCGGGGTGAACAAAAAAACAGTCTTCAGGCCTTAACGGCTTTTCCTGTGCTGGAAGACCGCCTGCTCGGGCTGGGACCTTTGGGGGGGATTTTAACCGCTTTTCTTCACCAACCTGAAGCGGCGTGGTTGGTTTTGGCCGTAGATTTACCCTGGCTCGATTCTGCAACCCTGCAATATCTAATTCAAAACCGGGATCCCTTTGCCCTTGCAACAGCCTTTCGCAGCAGCACTGATGGTTTGCCCGAGCCCCTGTGTGCGATTTATGAACCCAGATTCAAGGAGCGGCTGTTTGCTTTCTTGGGGGCTGGGTATCAATGTCCGCGCAAAGCCTTGCTCAATTCCCCGATCCAATACCTGGAACTGCCCGAACCCCACCGTCTGGCGAATGCCAATACGCCCCAAGACTATGAAGCGATACGCAGGGAAATGGCTGACGGGAACCGATCTGGGACTTTACTATTGGGGGAGAAAGCGTGAAGCGATTGCACCCCCAGCTGTTTCAAGTCGTTCTCAAAGCGCTTGTCTTTTGCTTTCTATTTGCAGGAACATCCCCTGCCTGGGGAGAAGATTTTTCAGTTGCTGCGGCCTCGGATCTGCAATTTGCCCTGCGAGAACTGATCCACGGTTTTGAAGCCCAAAGCGGCCACCATGTGCGCGTCAGTTTTGGTTCTTCGGGCCAATTTTGCAGCCAGATACAACAGGGGGCTCCCTATGCGCTTTTTCTCAGCGCCGACCAGCACTATGTCAATCTTTTGCTTGAAAAGGGGCTGACCCGTGATCACGGGGTTCTTTATGCCCAGGGCAGGATTGCGCTTTTTGCTCCCCAGGGCTCTGTCTTGAAAGTTGAAAAAGGGCTGGCAGGCCTACTTCCCCTCTTAGCGGCAGGTAAAATCCGACATTTTGCCATTGCCAATCCCCAGCATGCTCCCTATGGACGGGCTGCAAAACAGGCCTTGCTGGCAGCGGGGGTCTGGAATGCTCTGCAAGGGCATCTCTTAATGGCTGAGAATGCTTCACAGGCCGCTCAGTTCAGTTTGTCAGGCTCCAGTGAAGGGGGCCTGATTCCGCTCTCGCTGGTTTTGGCACCGGCCTTCAAAAACAAGGGGCGTTTTCTGTTGGTGCCTGAAAATTTACATGCCCCGCTGCTTCAGCGCATGGTCTTGCTGAAAAACGCATCCAGGGCAGCCCAAGACTTTTATCTATACCTGCAAACGGGGAGAGCCAGGCAGGTCTTGATGCGCTATGGCTTTGCCCTGCCAGATTCTTGAAATGTCTGAATTTACCTCCTTTGGACTGAGTCTGAAACTGGCTTTCTTGACGGCTTTGGGCCTCTTGCCGCTGGCGCTGTTTCTGGGAAGATTTCTGGCCTTCAGTCAAAAAAACTGGCGGGGTTTCTGCGAGGCTGGCCTGATGCTGCCCTTGGTCTTGCCCCCGACGGTGATGGGCTATTATTTGTTGCTGGGTTTGGGGCAGAATTCCTGGCTGGGTGGAATCTATGCTGCAATCTCTGGCAAGACATTGGTGTTTAGTTTTGAAGGAATTCTGCTGGCTTCCTGGTTGTTTAATCTGCCCTTTGCGGTTCAGCCCATTCAAAGAGCCTTTGCCGCGATTCCCCATGAGATTCGCGAAGCAGCAGCCTGTTGTGGGCTCTCAAATTGGCAGGCTTTCTGGCGGGTCGAATGGCCGCTGGCCTGGCCTGGGATTTTGTCATCGCTCTTGCTCTGTTTTGCACATACCCTGGGAGAATTTGGTGTGGTCTTGATGGTGGGGGGCAATATTCCCGGTGAAACCCAGACCCTTTCTCTGCTGATCTACGATAAGGTTCAGGCCTTGGATTTTCAAGGGGCCCGTGGGCTTTCTCTGGGCTTGCTGGTCTTTTCGTTTTTGAGTTTAGCGGCCATGAGCCGCCTGGAAAAACGAAAACCTGTTCAAAGGACTTTGTCCTGGGCTGCCCAGGGGGTTGAAGATGTCTGAAGGTTTATATTTTCAGGTGGAACAAACCCGCCCTGTGCCCCTGGATCTCAGTTTGCATCTGCCTGCTGGGCAGTTGATGATCCTGGCGGGGCCATCGGGAGCTGGTAAAACCTCTCTTTTGCGCCTCTTAATGGGCTTGGATAAGCCCGCCCAAGGACTTTTGCGCTTGAACCACAAGGTCTATTTTAACGCACAGACTCAGATCTTTGTGCCCCCCCAGGCCCGATCCGTGGGGTTGGTTTTTCAAAACTATGCCCTTTTCCCCCATTTAAGTGCGCTTGAGAATATCAAGCTGGCGCTATTGGAGCAACCCAATCCAGCGCGCGAGAAACTGGCCTGGGAATGGCTCGAAAAAGTGCGTTTGACTCACCGGGCCCATGCCCGCCCGCAGACCCTTTCCGGCGGCGAACAGCAGCGTCTGGCCCTGGCAAGGGCTTTGGCCCGTCAGCCTGAACTGCTGCTTTTGGATGAGCCCTTTGCCGCCATGGATACCCCTTTGCGGCGCGAACTCTATCTTGAATTGGCCCAATTGCGTGATGAGTACCCATTGTCAATTCTGCTGGTGACCCATGAGCTGCAAGAGGCGTTGCAAGTGGCCGATCAGTTGGTTTTGCTCCAGGCTGGACGCATTCTTCAAGAGGGGCCGCCCCAGGTTTTGCGAAAGGCACCTGCCAATGCTGAGGTGGCAAGACTCTTGGGGATTGAAAACTTTTGGCCCGCAGAGCGAATTTCTGACAAGCATGTGGTTTGGGCCGAAGGCGAAATTGAGTTGTCCAGTTACGCTGAAGCTTCAAGGGGGGCAGGCTGGTTGATGGGAGCCCCTGAAGATCTGGTGATAAGTACTGAGCCCGATTCTTCACGGGGGCAGGTTTGGCCGGCCCGTGTCGAACAGGCTTTGCGTTTGGGGCAGCGCTGGCATCTGCGCTTAAAGCTTGCAAAGGGAACGCCTGTGATCGCCAGTGTGCCCTTTGCGGTTTCTACCGGGGCCCAGATCTGGGTATATTTCCCACCCCAGGTTTTGCAATGGGTTCCAGAGTCTCAGCGAAAACGAAGCCATAGGAGTATCTTATGAAACGATCCTTTCAGATCTTGGGTGTGTTGGGGATGGCCTGCTGTTTCAGTTTTGGCCTTCCCAGCTTTGCCCAAAATACAAGCACAAAGCAGGCAGAAGAACTTGCTCAAGCGCAATTGAATCTGGCTCTGCAGGCCTTTGAACAGGGGCAATACCGTTCAGCTTTGCCAGGTCTGATCAAAGCGGTTTCAGATGATCCTAACAATCTCCATCTGCTCAGAATCCGTGCTGAAACCTATCAGTATTTGGGGCTGTTTGAAGAGGCTGAAGCCGATTTACAGGTGGGTTTAAAACGCGAGCCCCAAAATACTGAATTGCTTGAAGGATTGGGCTGGTTGCGCATTTTTCAAAAGCGCTTTGCTGAAGCCGAAAAAATTCTTGAGCAGGCTCTCGCGCTCGATCCAGAAAGCTTCTGGATACAACTCAATCTGGGTCATGCCTTGCTTTTACAGCACAAAGATACTCTGGCCTTTAAGCGCTATTGCGGCCTTGCCCATTCGGGCGATGGTCCTATGTTGGGGGATGCCCTCAAAAAGGATTTTTCAAAACTTACCCGTTTTGAGATTTTTCACCCCCGCTATTTTGAGCTGATTCAAAAGTTTGAGTCTCACTGTGGTTTGGGGTTGGTCTTGCCAGAGGAATGTTTGCAGCAACATTAAATTAGTCAAGATAAAGTAAAGCCGTTCTTAAACTACGCGTTTAAACACCCTGATTTAATGAAAATAGAATTCAATGAGAGCGCATCATCAGGGGTTTCTGCTGATCCATCATTGTGTGTTTTCACAAACACACTTGAAGCAATTAAAAGAGGAGTTATCTCAATGTCTTATGAGACGAGTTGCCTTTGTGGCACTGTAAAAATGACAGCTGAAAATATAAACCCCAAGTTTACAGTATGTCATTGTCAATCTTGCAGAACTTGGGGGGGGGCGCCATTCTTCGCGGTGAAATGTGGCACAGAAGTGAAAATCGAAGGGGATGATAAGGTTAAAATATACAAATCATCTGCCTGGGCTTCTCGTGGTTTTTGTACCGAATGTGGAACTCATCTGTTCTATCAGCTTAAAGCAACTGGCGAGTACAATATACCTGTAGGTCTATTTTCAAATCTAAAAGGCTTGGAAATGGATATGCAGTATTTTAGTGATATGCGCCCCAGTTACTACTGTTTCACAAATGAAACAAAAGAAATGACCAGCGAAGAAATCATGGCTTACTTTGCTGATAAAATGAGAACCTAAGAAGTACCAGCACATGTCTGAACGCATCTATTGGATGGGGGGGCGGGTTTTCGATTTGGCCAACTTAATATTCCAGCCCATCGCCCTCATTGCTGAAGCGATGGGCTGTTCTGCGCATGGTAGCTGAGGGAGAGATGAAATCTGCTCCGCTCTTTCTTTTCCTGAACCAAATTTGCAAATTTCAGTATGAGATGCTTGATCTTTATCAAGGTCAAGCCTGGACAATTGCGTAAAACTAAAAGAAAATAGCAATGCTCTGAGGGGCTTCAGAGGAATTCTTTTGCTATATTAAAGTTTAAGCTGGAAATTCATTCCGAAAGAGGGTGTGAATGGGGTGGGGATGATTTGAAATGGCTGCTTTGATGCGTTTGCTAAGTTTGAGCTTGGGTTTTTCTTTGCTGTCGGCATGCAGTGAAGTCTTTTTGGATTATCATCTTCCACCCACTCAGCCCGGTTTGAGTGCTGTTTCCCTGGAGTCAGGAAAATCTGCGTCTGTGCCTTTGGCTCAGAACCTGCTTCGTCTGTTGCCCCAAGTAAAGGTTCAAGCCGCTGATTTGCAAAATCTGAGTGTTTACGTGACCCTTACGCCAGCAGGCGGCGGAACTCAGCGAGATTTGCGCTTCAGTGCAGAGCAACTCTTACAGGGCGATATGGCTGAAATCCTTAATCTCCCAGTGGGTCAGTATCGCTTGGCGGTTCAATTGCAAAATTCCAAGCAGGAAGTGCAGGCTTCCTTTGAAAAAACACTGTCCTTGGCTGCCGATCAAATTTTGACGCTTCCCTTTCTCTTAGAAAAGGGAGAAAAGGGTTCTGAACTGCGTATTTCCGAGCCGGAGCAAGGGGCTTCTTCCTCTCCAGCAGGGGCTCTCTCCTCTGAAAGTGAGACTTCTTCTGGCATGGATGCAGGGGCTGGGGGAGGCAGTTCTTCCAGTGGCTTGGGGAGCAGTCATTCGGCAGGGCCTGCACCTCGGAATCTGAGAATATTGGAAAGCAGTTCCAGTCGTCTGCAAATGGTATGGGAAGCGCCGCTCAATCAAACGGTTCAGTACTATCGTCTCTATCGCAATGGGGTTTTGGTGGCCGATCATCTTCCGGTCACGAATTATACGCTGGAGGGTCTTTTTGCCGATCAAGACTATCAGCTGAGTGTGACGGCTGTCAGTGCTGCCGGAGAAAGTCTGCCTTTGGAAATGAAAGCCCATACAGCGGCCTCCAATGGAGGCGGCGGGGGCGGGGGTGGAGGCGGTTCTGGGGGCGGCTCTTCCAGTGGGGGGGGAGCAGGCAGCGCTGGGGGACAGGTGGCTGTCAATAATCCTCCCGTGATTCAATCTCTGACGGCCAGTAAAACCAGTTTGCCCGGCGTGGGGGCTCCTGTTCAGCTCACTTGTTTAGCCACAGATGAGCAAGTGCTGCCTTCGACGGCCTATACCTGGTCGTGTTCGAACTGTGGCAATGCCAGTTTTAGTTCAACTCATGGAGCCTCGACGGTTTGGACTGCACCAGATCTGCCGGGCACTTATACGATCAAGGTACAGGTCTCCGATGGGGTGAATCCGGCCGCAGAACGCACTCAGACCCTTGTTGTGACACAGCTTTTAGCCGATGTAGTGGTGAATGGAGTTTACCAATGACCAAAAGATTTCTGTGGGTGGGGGCTGCGCTGCTTTTTTCCTGTCAGGCATCCTCACTGTCTTCCTTGGGGCCTCTTGTGCGCTCTCAGGATCACGCCTTGATTTGGATTGTGCCGGGGCCCTCCCCCCGCTTGCAAATTGCGATTCAATATCCGCAGATGCTTCCTTTGCCGCGTGGCTTTCGCACCCAGGCTGTGGATTGTGCGCGTTTTTCCCGCTTTCAGGTCTCTGTGGTGGGAGCAGGCATTGCCCAGACGCTTTATCCTGCAGGAGCCGATGCCGGGCAAAATCACAGTATTCCAGCGACAGGTTGTACGCTGAACACCACCCTTACTCAGGTTCCCTCGGGAGAGGCCAGAGTGGCCCGGATTATTCCCTACGATGCTACAGGCGCCGAAATTCCAGGCCTGACCCTCAGCGCTGTCTTTGATATCACCCATACGCCGACGACGGTCGAACTCAGTTATCGTTCGAGTCCTGCCGGACTTTTGGTTTATGATTTGCTCACGAGCCAGAATAATCCTTTGATGGCCACCCATTTGGATCGGGCGGCCCTGCAAACCTTGGTAGATACAGTGACTGGGGCTCAGGGCAGTTTTCCTAACTATACGTATACGACCCATCCTTTTTTGGTAGACCGGGCTGAAATTTTACAGGATTTACTCGCCAATGGTGGGAATATAGCGGCCTTGAACCCACATAAGGCGGGATATACGCTTGCCACAGGTTCAATTCAAGGCTCACTTTCTGGCTTGGTGGCCAGTGATCAGGTCAATCTGCGCTTAATGGACCCTCTCAGCTCTGTGCTTCAGAATCAGGGCAATGGTGCTTTCTCCTTTAACCAGGTCCCACCCGGCACCTGGAAACTTGAACTCACAGCCCCAGCGGGCTATACCCATACGGCTCCGGCCACTGTCACCGTAACCGAAGGGGGCACTTTAGATTTGGGAAATCTGGTTTTCACTCCGTCTCGTCCTGTGATTAGCAGTTTGGGGGCCAGTTCGGGCGCTCAGGGAGACACTCTTTTGATTACGGGCAGTCAGTTTCATGCCAGTGCAGCAGGCAATACGGTTAAATTTGGCAATACCACAATCCCCAGTTCAGATATTACGGTGCTTAGCAGTACGCAATTGCGGGTCAAAATTCCGACGGTTCCACTGGGTGATACCACGGTATCGGTCAGTGTGGGCACCCAGACCGCTGTGAATACGCCCGCCTTTCGGATTGTGCCTCCGACCCCTCTGAATATAAGTGCAACGAACCTCTCGACCTCTGGTTTTACGCTGAATTGGGGCGCGGTAACGGGGGCTGAAAGTTATCGCATTTACCAAAATGGGGTTTTGTTGCAAAGTGTCAATGCTCCACAGACCCAGCTGAATATGACTGGACTTTCTGCCGCAAGCCTCTACAATATGCAGGTCTCAGCTTTGGTCGGAGGGGTCGAAAGTGCCCTTTCACAGACCTTAGAAGTCGCGACCCTCTCTAACTGGGTGGGCTGGGGCAGTGTGGGGCTGGGCAGTGAGAATATTCAGGCTTTGGCGGCTCTGAAGACCGATTCCCAAGTGGTTTGGGCAGGATCGGCTGTGGCGGGAGCCTCGCAGGGAGGGGTCTGGAAATGCACTGCCAGTGGTGGAACCGACAGTTGTGTCAATAGGCTGGCGGGTGCAACTTCTGGGACGGTTCAGGCCCTGGCTATTCACCCCACCAATGCTCAGATTCTCTTGGCCGGAACCCAGAGTCAGGGCATCTACCGCAGCAACGATGGCGGGGCACATTGGAGTGTTTTGGGCGCAGCGGCAGGTTTGAGTCATTTAGATGTGCGGGCTCTGGCGATAGATGCCCGAAGCCCAGACACGATCTATGCAGGTACCTATGGTGGCGGCGTTTTTGTCAGCAAGGATGCTGGTTTAAGCTGGGCTTCGGTCAGTACTGGGCTGCAGAGCCAAAAGATCAGTTCTCTTTCTCTATTTTATCCAGCAGCTCCCAATGCCACGCTGCTCTATGCTGGCAGCTATGGTGCTGGGGTGCACCGTGCCAGTGCGGACACTGTCGCGAGCACGGGGTGGACCACGATCAACAATGGTTTGTCCTTTGCTTCGGGGTTTTTCCTTTCGGGGGTCGATGTGCGGGCTTTGGTCGCCCATCCTACCGTTTCAGCCCGTCTTTATGGCGGGGGCTTGGGCGGTTGTTTTATCAACTTTGTCTGCACCCCCCCAGGTGGCCCTTCTGGCGGCTATTTTGTTGGGGTCTGGCAGCGTGAGGATCCGGGCAATTGGGTTCAGATTGGCCGAGATGCCACCCATGGCTATCCCTTGGGATCCAGTGGGACAGGTCTGGACAATATGGATGTCTTGGCTCTGGCGATTGATCCGGTCATTACTCAAAATGTCTATGTGGCGACCCGTGGCGGGATTTTCCGCAGCACCAATGGGGGCAGCGCCTGGGCTCAGATGGGCACGGGGTTGGCCAATCCCTCCTTGGAGGTCAATACGATTGCCGTGAATCCGGTTCGCCTCTATATGGGCACCACGGCAGGTGTTTTCCGGGCTCAATAGGATGCTTTGATTTTTAAATAATTTAATGGCCAAGAAAATGAGAAACGGCGACGCTGCTGGCGCCACCGGTGACTGCACCAAAGCTGGCACCCAAGCTTACAGCATATAAACTGCGCTCAGCAATCAGACCGACCGCACCCCCGGCAATCGCTCCTGCCAGTGTTCCATATACACCAGCTTTCGTTTTCGTGTCGGTAAGTTGAGCAACGGTTGCTCCTGTGAGCAAACCGACGCCTGCACCCAAACGTGCTCCAAATGAGAAAGCACCCACCAGATCATAACCGTTGTTGATCACCATGTCTGCAACCCCTGCGCCGAGGCCACCCACACTTCCACCGACCAATAAACCGGCAAAGCTGCCCCCCAATACGTTCATCACTGGGCTCTTTGAATGGGTCTGCACTTCGAGATGGTCTTTTTGAATATTCGTTTGTTTGGTTTCTAATTTTATTGCTTCAGATTTTTGAGCAGGTTTGGCTTGGCTTGGCGTTTGTAAACTGACAGAATTTTGAACAAAATTAATTGAAGACATGGTGTTACTCTCTCTGGATATGTGTTTCTCTAGAAAGTTTATCGTGCAAATTGGGGTCAAACATGTGTATCTTAGGATTTAGATTAAGTTAAATTTCATTTAATGGGAAACTGATTCTTTCCCATACAGCCAATCCAGGTCTTCGGCATTTAGAGCTTTGGCCAGCTTTAAAGCTTCCACCGTGCGTCTGAGCTGCGCCACACTGCGAGGACCGATGATCAAAAAATCACTGCGAGGATGCGCCAGTGCATAGGCATTCACAAACTGATCGAGGCTGTAATGGGTCTGGTGTTGAAGATTAAACGCTTTGGCAAAGGCTTCTGCGCGCAAATAGCGTTGATGATTCGCTTCTGTAAAGATCGCATCAAAGAGGTTGCGCCAATACCTGTCTTTTTGCATCTTGAGGCGATAGGCATGGGCTTTGGCGCTTTCCCACCCCCTTGAAAAAATCGAAAACCCGCCCAGGGGGGAATAGGGCATGAGGCTGATCCCCCTTTGAAAATCAGCCCGCATCATCTCGGCATGTTTGACTTGAACGCCGCCAGAGTGAATCGTCACCGGCCCCATTTCAAGCAGCGAAAAATAGGGGCTGTTGCAAAGCGGCTGGCTGAAATCTGGGTGAGTTTGCGCCAGTTGCAGGGCTTCTTCGACACGGGCCGTGCGCCAATTGGAAAGGCCTAAAAAATCAAAATGCTGGGTCAGCAGGGGGGCAGAGAGCGCTTCGAGGACGGTCTGCACAGGAGTTTGTTCCCGTTTGACCCGCTGATAATTATTAAAATCTGCATCGTCACGGTGCATGAGATAAATGCTGATCTTTTGCCGGTACTGGGCTCTGGATTTTTCGAGTTCTTCAGATACCTGAGTCACAATCTCTGCTTTACTGGTTTTGAGGCGGCTTTGGTAGGTGCCTGGCCCCAAATCTCGAGGGAATCCGCCCTTGGTAATCACATGCAGATCCGTTCGATTTTGGCGGGCAAGCCATGCGCCCAGGCGGATTTCGATTTTGTCGGTATAAATCGGGGCGGTATCGAAGGTATTGATTCCCAATTTGAGGGCTTCATTCAAAACTTCAAGGGTTTGTACCTGGGGCAGATTGCCCAGATGATCCGTGCCCAGAATCAGGCGAGAGAGTTGTTTACAGAGGCCCTGTCGGGAACAGAGCGTGCGGTATTCCATCGCGGGAGAAGGGGGCGCAGCCGATTCCGCTGTCTGCGCGAGCAGGCAAACTCCCAATAACCCGAAAACAAGAGCTTTCATAGTGTTTACCCTGTGTTTTGGCTGGGTTTCTGTCGCTTTGAATTTCTGTGTTTTTTCAGCCCTACTGAATCTCATCTCGCCTTTCAGCCTCTCAAACCAGACAGATTCAGAACAAGCCCGTGACCTGGCCGGTTTCTGTATCCACATCAATGCGGCGGTAGGCTGGATCTGAAGCGGTTCCAGGCATGAGTTTGATATCCCCGGCCACAGGGACGACAAATCCCGCCCCTTGATACACTTTCAGTTCCCGAACGGTTAATTCCCAATCCTGGGGGCGCCCTTTCAAGGCGGGGTTGTCTGAGAGCGAAAGGTGGGTTTTGGCCATGCAGGTTCCAAATTTCGACACGATCGGATCCGCTTCAATTTTTTTCAATTGGGCCTTGGCGGCAGGCAGGAATTGAACGCCCTTTGCCCCATAGATGCGGGTCGCAATCCGCTCAATTTTTTCAGAAAGTGGCAGACTGTCAGGATAGAGAAATTCAAATTCAGATTTTTCTTGACAGGCATCCAATACGGCTTCTGCCAATGCTTCAGCTCCGGCACCGCCCAGTTCCCAATGGCGAGAAACCGCAAAGCGCGCTTCCATCGATTCAACGGCCTGGCGTACCCTTTCAACTTCTTCCGGGCTGTCCGTAACAAAATGGTTTAAGCAAACCACCGCAGGCACGCCACTTTGCCGCACGATTTCAAGGTGGGCTTTCAGATTCTCCAGGCCTTTTTCGACCAGTTCAGGTGCTGATTGGGTATAGGCGGGGTCAAGCGGTTTTCCCGGGGCTACGGCAGGCCCCCCACCATGCATTTTCAAGGCGCGGACAGTCGCCACGATTACGGCACAGGAGGGCCGCAGGCCAGAAAAACGGCATTTCAGGTTCCAGAATTTTTCGAAGCCAATATCTGCACCAAAGCCACTTTCGGTGACATGGTAATCTGCAAGTTTCAACCCCAGTCGATCTGCCAGGATTGACGACTGGCCCAGGGCAATATTTGCAAAAGGCCCAGCATGCACCAAAACAGGTTGACCTTCCAGGGTTTGCATGAGATTGGGATTGAGGGCCTTGACCATCAAAGCGCTCATGGCACCATCCACCTCCAGATCTGCACAGGTCACGGGTTTTCCGGATTTATCATAGGCCAAAATCATCTTGGCGATCCGGGCCCGCAGGTCGGCCAGATCATTCGCCACGCTTAAAATGGCCATCAATTCACTGGAGACTGCAATTTGAAAGCCCGACTGGGTCAGCAGTCCATCCATTTTACCGCCCATGCCGATCACAATTTCGCGCAGGGATTGGGCGCAAAGATCCATGACCCAGCCGGTGGCCAGATTGCGGGGATCAATATTCAGGCGTTTGAGATTTTTGCTTTCAAGCAGGGCATCGTCATAATTAAATTCATGTTGCATGCGGCTGGTCAGGGCCACCATGCCAAGATTATGTGCCGTGATAATAGCGTCGAAATCGCCGGTTAAACCCAGACTGAACTCACTCAGCGGAATGCATTGGGCATAACCGCCGCCTGCGGCAGAGCCTTTGATATTGAAGATCGGGCCCATGGAAGGTTGGCGAATCGCGCCGGTGACCCGCTTGCCCAAGCGACCCAGACCCTGAATCAGACCTATCGTGGTGGTGGATTTACCTTCCCCCAGGGGGGTCGGCGTAATCGCCGTGACGTCAATATAATGGCCTTGGGGCTGATCCTTGAGGCGTTCCAGAATTTTGCGATAATCCAGTTTGGCCAGAAAATGGCCATGGGGCAAAATTTCCTGAGGATCCAGCCCCAGGGCGTCTCCCAACTCCCAGGCGGTTTTCATTTCGGGTTCGGCGTCGCGTGCAATTTCCCAATCGGCTTTCATGGGGGTCTCCTTCAACAGTCTTTCAGGCGCAGAACCATTGTGCCACAGGCCCGACTTGAAAAAATAGCGAACAGATCAATTTTTGAAACAAAAATCAAATTGGATATTATGGGGTTGTCACGCTGCTGAACCAGTTTCTGAAACTTTGCTCAATTTCTTCTGCGCTGCGGGGTTCAAGCCAGGCTTCAAAGCTTTCCTGGGTTTGGGTTTGAATGTGCTTGCGAAAACCGGCAATGCTCAAACCCAAATCTTGGCCATTCAAGCCAGTCCAGGCCATGACCCGCTCGCCATTGAATTTTTCACGCTGGGCTTCAAAACCCGCCTGTTCCTGGGCATAGGCTTTCAATTGGCCGAGCAAATCGGCTTGGGGAAAGGCATTGTGCAGCCGAATTAAATAAACCGATTTGTCCTCTTCAAAGCGATAGGCTTTGAAGCTTTGCTGATCAAGCCATGTGAGAAATTCTTGGTAGGTAAAGCGCTTTTTATTGCGGGTACGGTTTTGATGGTTGAGGGCTTCATAGGCGAAGATCTCTGGATTGAAATAGGGGGTAGTGCAGACAAATTCAAAGATTTCAGCCAGATTTTCAAAGCCTTTTTGCCAGCGTTGATAATCATAGCCCAGAAAGGCATAGATTTCAGCTGGCTGGGTAGAAAGTTGCAGCTTTTGCGCCCGATGGCCGCTTTCCGTGCGGATTTGATAGGTCAGCCCGTCCCAGCCAAATTTAACGCCGAATTTATGCGCAATCCGGCCCACCAAATTGTTGAGATCGTTATAGGCAAAGTAGAATTGGGCAGTGGCAAAATGTTCAGGGGCGACGAAAATCAGGTCGGTCTGAAAATTTTCATATTTAAACGAGACGATGTCTTTGTTCCAAAATATATCCTGAGTTTGTAGCGCAAACCCTTCAATCAGCAGTTTTTCCAATTCCCGACGCTCAGGGCGGGGTTTTTCAATCAAGAGGTCGAGATCGCCAAAATCTGGTTTCTGGTGGTAATAGGGAATTTCTCGGATCTTCTTGAAATGAGGCGTCAGGCGGTTTTTTACCTCCTGCGCGTAAATTTTATAGTCTGCTGCATTCAGACGCTTGAGATGCTCAAATGCGTTGCCTCCCATCGAGTTTGCCTCCTTTGCATAGGTTCATTTATTTCTAATATTCATGACTTTAAACGGTTCACAAAGATTGATCAAGTTTTTATACAGGTCAATGATTGAAAACAAAACAGATTCTCATTCAATCATTATCTTCAGTAAAACTTTAAGACATGTTTTTTGAGGGGGGCCATCCTTTTGCAGAGATTCAGGTGGTAAAGCAGATGCTTGACGGGGCTGCAGCCCATGCCTGGGCTTGAAAATTGGCGCGCTGATTCTGAACGACAAATAAAAAGTTTGATTGAGAGGATTTACAAGCCTACTCCTGATCTTCTATAATTATTTACAAAAAAGTAAATTGATGGGATGTAAAGATGAAACAATGTAGAAGCTGCCAAGGTTTTGTTCCGCCCAGTTATCAACAATGTCCCCATTGTGATCGAATGATCAAAACCTCAGCCGCCCGATCCTGGAAACTTGCGGCGAATCTATTCTTGGGAAGCAGTTTGACCATGACACTTTCCGCCTGTTATGGGACGCCTCCTCCAATGCCGGAATGTGATCCTAAAATTGAAAACCAGGGAGCTTGTGTCACGTCTTCTCCATCTCCCACAAATTCAGGAGAACCCTCCCCACCTGCTTCAGAATCGCCGGTAGCTTCGGCATCGCCCTCTGCTGCCCCCACGGTTTCTCCGCAAAGTACTGCTTCACCCAGCCCAGAGGCCAGCACAAAACCGTGAGCAGATCGCTGGAACGTTGGTCTGAGCTGAAAGGCAGGCAGATTGAGCCCGAGCAACCAAAACTTTTTCCGGCCTATGTGGTCTGGGAACTGACACTTAGCTGCGATCATGCCTGTCTACATTGTGGTTCGCGTGCGGCAGTCTCCCGCCAGCAGGAACTGAGCCCAGAAGAAGCCCTGTTGATTGTTCCTCAGTTGGCAGAACTCGGTACGCGCGAAGTCGTTCTGATCGGGGGAGAGGCTTATCTCTCTCCCGTTTTTTTGCCCCTGGTTTCAGCTTTGGCCGAGGCGGGTATCACCCCAGTCATGACCACGGGCGGCTGGGACATGACGCCTGAACGCGCTCGAACCATGGCACAAGCTGGTATGAAGCGTGTTTCAGTCAGTCTTGATGGGCTTGAAAAGGCCCATCAGCAGATTCGCCAGCGCCGGGACAGTTTTAAACACGCTTTGCGGGCTATGACCGCTATTGGCGATGCGGGAATGGATATAAGCGCCAATACGCATTTTAATCGTCTCAATCAGGCTGATCTGGAAGGCCTCTATACTCTATTGAAAATGCAGGGGGTACGAAGTTGGCAGATTCAGATTACAGCTGCGCTGGGACGGGCAGCAGATCAACCTGAAATGCTTTTTCAGCCCTGGGATCTGCTTGATTTTATGCCCCGTGTAGCAGCCCTGAAACAACGGGGTTTGACTGAGAACCTGCTGATCATGCCCGGAAATAATTTGGGCTATTTTGGGCCCGAAGAAGCCCTTTTGCGCTCTCCCCTGCCAGGTGGGCAGGATTTTTTTCAGGGCTGTCAGGCAGGAAAATTTGTACTCGGAATTGAATCCAATGGCGACGTGAAAGGCTGTCCGTCTTTGCCTTCTCTGCCCTATGTGGGAGGCAATCTGCGCAATCACTCTTTGCGTGATATTTGGGAAAAAGCAGCTGCTCTGGCCTTTCGCCGAAATCCTTCCCCCCTTTGGGGATTTTGCGCCACCTGCCCTTTTGCAGAAGTCTGCAAGGGGGGGTGTAATTTTACTGCACACGCGCTTTTAGGACGTCCTGGAAACAATCCCTATTGCCATTTCAGGGCCCGCAACCTTGCAAATAAAGGCCGAAGGGAACGTTTGCTTCGAATAGCTCCGGCTCAGGGAAACCCTTTTGATCATGGTCTGTTTGAATTGATCGAAGAGGAGTTTAATCCTTCTGAGAGGTATCACTCAGCGAGTCCTTAAATCAAACCCAATCACTGGAAATTCTTTTCAAATCTTCTGCCCGGCAGTGGCTTGAAATCCGCTCACGTCTCATGCCCTCCACGCAGGGTCAGGCCGTTTTGTGCGGCCCAAAGACGCAGATCTTTCTTTTCGAGGGCCTGCGCCATCAAATCAGGAAAGAGATCCGGCGTGCAGGCAAAACAGGGAATGCCCATTTGGGACAAGGCTTCGGCATTGCGCGCATCGAAGGCGGGGGCCCCCTCGTCATTCAAAGCCAGCAGGGCAATCATCTGAACCCCTGAGCTGACCAAGGCAGCTGTGCGTTTCAGCATTTCCTCACGGTTGCCCCCCTCATACAGATCGCTGATCAGAATCAAAACGGTTTCTTGGGGGCGTGAGACCAGGGTTTGACAGTAACTGAGTGCTTTGTGAATATCTGTGCCACCGCCTAATTGTACGCCAAAGAGCACATCTACAGGATCTTCAAGATACGAACTGAGATCGACGACTGCGGTATCAAAAACCACGAGTTGGGTTCTCACTGCTTTGAGGCTTGCAAGTACAGCCCCAAAAATCGCTGAATAGACGACGGATGTTCCCATTGAGCCGCTTTGATCAATGCAGAGCACGATATCTCGTAGCGAGCGCTGTCTGCGACCGTGTCCGATTAGTTTTTCAGGAATGACAGTGCGAAGGCTGGGCTGATAATGTTTGAGATTTGCCCGCAAGGTAGCGTCCCAATTGATCTCCGCAGATTTGGGGCGAAGCTTGCGCACGCTGCGGTTGAGACTGCCACTTACAGCCTGTTGCATGGGGTTGCGCAGTTTTTGTTCCAGTTGGCGCACCACCTGGCTGACGACTTGACGTGCAATCGCTTTGGTAGCATCCGGCATGACCTGGTTGAGACTGAGCAAATCTGCGACGAGATTGACATCCGGTTCGACCGCCTGGAGCATTTCAGGTTCCAAGAGCATGGCCTGAAGGTTCAGGCGTTTTAAAGCATCTTCTTGTAGAATACGCACCACTGAAGCGGGAAAATAGCTGCGAATATCTCCCAACCAACGGGCCACACGGGGAGCACTGGCACCGAGGCCGCCACTGCGCGTCGTTTCTTCAGCGGCTTCATAGACTTCGGCAAGGGCCAGATCGAGTCTGCGTTGCTCGGGTTTCAAGTGGCAAAGATCCTCTGCCGCTGCACCCAGAAGCAGTCGCCAGCGCTCTAATCGGATTTGATGCAGGGAACTCATACCGGAATCTCCATGCCCAGCAATTGGCGGTAGATTGGAAAAAAGGCCTCTATCTCGCTGGGCTCATACTGTTTGTTCTGAATCGGAAGGCCGCCTGTTTGACTTTTTATCTGCCGAGCAAGCTGTTCTCTTTCTGAACGCTGAAACTGGCTAAAGCTGCGTCGCAGCAGAGGTAAGAACTGAATAAATTGTGCTTCTTGAAGCGTCAAAATCCAACCATCCAAAGTCTGAAGCAGGCTGGGGTGATGCAGCAAGAGCAATCCTGAACCCTGTAGAAATCCTTCCAGCCAAAGACTGGCTTGGGCAGGATCCTTACCCAGAGAGAGGGTTTGTGAAAGACTTTCTTCAAGACGTTCAAGGCTGAAATGCCCACTCTCAAAACAAAGCTTGTGTACATACCCCCCCAGAAGTTCGGGTTGAGAACTTAGTTTTTCAAGGCTCTCTCTCCAGAGATTTTGCCAGTCTGAAGGTTCTAAACCTTGAAGGGCCCGATCGACTGCGCTGATCTGATTGATCATTTCGCGTTGGCTTTCTTCTGCTTGCCCCTGTGCAAAGGCCGGCAGACCCGCACAGATTTTGATTAAAATTCCCTCCACCAAAGGAAAGAGCAAGCCCCAATCTGTTTGACGCACATTGCCATAACGCAAGGTTTTCGCCAGTTCAGGAAAAGCTGAGAGCAGGGGGTTGAGATCTGTGCAGGCTGTGGTTTGGGCCTGAATGGCACTTAGCAGGGCAGAAAGTGCGCTAGGCAATTCTGCCAAGAGCGTATCGGCCAATCTAAGTGTGAGTTCTGGCAAGGTTTGCGCTTTACTGGCCTCTGCGATTGTGAAGGCTTCTGCAGCGACAAAGACCGTATTGCCCCACGGGGCTGCTTCAATCAGAGCAAGTTGGAATTCCGGTTGCCATTGCAAAGTCCAGTTTTCATGAAAAGTACTGCCTTTCTGCTGGACACTGTGTTTATGGCCCCAAGGCAGATTGAGTAGATTCAAGGCATATAACAGGCGACTTTTCTCCTGATCTTGGGGTTTGCGCAGATCCAATTCGAGCAGACGCTGCTCCGCTTCAGGTTTGAGACGTAGTTTTTTTTGCATCTGCAGTAAATCCTGCTCAAGGGGCAGCATGGGCGTTTCTGGAGGCACTTGACCCAAGCGCTGATCGACCACCAATTCATTGTGGATCAAGAGCAGCGGGGTCTCTCTCCCTTGGGTCATCACCGCTTGAATGGCTTCATTCAATTCTTCAAGCCCTGGCAGGGGTTTGTCTCTCAGGCTGGCCAGGGTTTCTGCCAGGCGGGTGGCTTCAATCAAATGGGCGCTTGAGACGTCCTGTCCTTTGCGACGCAAGACTTGGGCAACCTTGACCAACCAGCGAATGGTCCACTGATCGGGTTCAGACCAGAGATGATCATACCAACCCGGTGATTCAATTCCTGCGCCATAGCCCGATTGCCAACAGAGTCGGCTGTGGGTCCAAGGTATCCAGGTGGCCATCAGCTTGTGCTTGGGTAAGCCCTTGAGCAAGGCCTGGTCGGATTTTGCCGGGCCTCGCTGAAGCAGCGCAGGTACATGCCAGGCCCCACAAACCACTGCTATTCGCGTGAAACCCTCTTTTTCTGCTTTGCGAATGCTCTGACGCATCTGGGCTTCACGACGGGCTTCGAGGGGGTTTTCCTGATCTGGTATTTCGGCGCGCAAGGCTTGGATTAATTCTGCCAGGGCTTCAAAAATTTCTCCGGGTTCTTGACGTTGCTCGACCGTTTCTTCCCACCAGCTTTCCCCATCGGGATAACCTGCCGCTTGGGCGATCAGTGAAATGGGATCCATCCCCTGCGAAAATGGGGGGCCTTCCTGCCAATAGTGGGCCTGAGGCAAATCACAGAATCGGGCAGGTATTTGCTGTTCATGCGCATATTGCAGTGCCTGCCATTCTGGCGAAAAGCGCGCAAAAGGATAATAGACAGCTTGAGCGGGATGAGCTGGATCATAGAGTAAAAGGGCCACAGGAGGCACCATGCCGCGAGCCGTCAAATCTATCAGACCATCTGCTTCAGGAGGGCCTTCAATTAAAAGCAAATCGGGTTGCAGGTGAGCCAGGGCCTTTCGCAGGCTGCGTGCAGATCCTGGGCCATGGTGGCGAATCCCGAAACAATGTACGCTCATCAGCTGATTTCCCGAAGCGCTGAATAGAGGTCTTTCCAGTTTTCGCGTTCTTTCACCACCGTTTCAAGGTATTCTTTCCAGGCAATGCTGTCTTGAATAGGGTCTTTGAGGACCGCTCCGAGCAGACTGGCGGCAAGATCTTCGGCATGCAAACGGCCATTGCCGAAATAGGCGGCCATAGAAAGCCCCTGATTGAGTACAGAAATGGCTTCAGCAGTACTGAGGGTGCCAGAGGGGGATTTGAGCTGGGTTTTGCGGTCTTCGGTCAGTCCTTGGCGCAGTTCTCTGAAAATAGTGACCACTTTTCTAATTTCTTCGAGAGCAGGCTTCTCAGCAGGAATTTCAAGACTGCGTCCCAATTTTTCAACACGGGTCTGAACAATTTGCACTTCTGCCTCAAGATTTTCAGGTACAGGCAAAATCACCGTATTGAAGCGACGTCTCAAGGCACTGGAAAGCTCATTTACTCCCCGATCGCGATCGTTGGCAGTGGCGATCACATTAAAACCTTTGAGCGCCTGTACTTCGCTGTCGAGTTCAGGAATCGGCAAGGTTTTTTCTGAAAGTTGGGTGATCAGCGCATCCTGAACATCTGAAGGGATGCGGGTCAGTTCTTCGACCCGCGCAATTCTGCCTTCACGCATGGCGCGCATCAAGGGGCTGGGAACCAGGGCCTCGGCACTGGGGCCTTCTGCCAGCAGACGGGCATAGTTCCAACCATAGCGAATGGCTTCTTCTCCCGTACCTGAGGTTCCCTGTACCACCAGACCTGAATGACCACAGATTGCCGCACTGAGGTGCTCTGAAAGCCAGGTCTTTCCGGTGCCGGGAACTCCGATTAAAAGCAGAGCGCGATCCGTCACCAGGGTGGCAATCGCCACTTCAAGCAGGCGTCTGGGGCCAATATATTTGGCTTGAATTTCTGTGCCATCTGAGAGTTTTCCCCCTTGCAGATAGGTTAAAACGGAGGCGGGAGAAAGTAGCCAACCCGGGGGGCGTTTCCCTGTGTCCAGAGTCTTCAGGGCCTCGAGTTCGTGGGCGTATTCTTGTTCGGCGTGTTGTCTGAGAAGTAGGGTCATGGGTTTAGGCCTCCAGCGTTTCAATACGGAATTTGAGTAGATTGAGAAAACCGCGCAGATAGATTGCCCCTTCCCGCTCTTGAAGCGAGAGTTGGAGTGGGGAGAATTTGGGCCAGAAGGCCTGTAAACTGGGGAAATGTCCCCAGCGCAAAAGCAGGGGGGCCAGTTGACTTGTTAAATTTTCTTGCAGGGGGCCACTTTCAAGAAAAACTTGCAAAAGCGATTCCAAGATCATCTCGCTTAGGTGGGCTCCCCATTCGAAAGACCAGAGGGCTTCCTGTCTGAGCCGTTTGCGCAAAGTTCCTTGCAAATCTTTGAATGCCAACTCGAGCCAGAACTCACGACGCGCAATTGGCAAACTACTGAGCAATTCGGCAAGCGGGGCTGTTTCTAAGAAGGTCTCTGCCCTTTCGATTGGAAAAAGCAGCGCTTCTATCGCCGCCTGATCCTGGCTGGCCAGCAGGCCTTTCCAAAAGGCAGGCAGGGTGAGATCCTGCCAGGCAGCTTGAGCAAACAGAGAGTAGACTTCATGCAGTTCTATCTGCCAGTTTTGGCTCCAGGTCTGTGGGGGACAGACAGAGAGCAAATCTGCTAAAATTTGGGCGCGGGCATGGGGAGTTACTTTTTCGGGTAGTATTAAGCCATCACGTTCCCAGTCCTGTCTCAAATCTTCTGCCCGAGGAAGTTGGATGCTGATTTCATCAGCTTTTTTCAAGCTGATAAAGGCTTTTGCGCGTTCTGTCATGCGGTGGCGATAGGCAGAGCCCTTGCATTGGGCTAAACGCTTTTGTGCGCTGCGACGAACTTCCAGGCTGCGATCATCGAGGGCTGTTTCCAGCCAGCTTTCTAATGCCTGATTTGGGAAGAGATGAAGTGCCTCGAGCTGTGCTGCGCGATCGCTGCTTTTTTCTGTTGGCCAGGACTTTTTCAGCAGCGCAAAGCGCTCTTTACAAAGAGGCGCTTCATGAAACTTCAGAACTTCGATGCGCTGTCTTGAACTGGCTTCAGGCCAAATTTCTGTGGCTGCCAGAGCAGGATTCCAGACATATTTCCAGGCCGGATTTTGAGCGGCCAGCCAAAATCCTTTGGAGCTGATTACCGAATAAATTTGCTGACGCAGGTCTGGGTTTTGCATGCCCAGGTTGAGAACTTCAATCAATGTTTTAGTTGGTAAACGCAGACCTGAAACCGAGATTTGTTTCAGCCAAAGGGGAAGCAGGGGGCGCAACCAGGGATCATTGTGAATTCTTGAAAATGCTTCAATTTGTTTTTTTGTGCAGAGCGGGCGTGGATCCTCAGGCGCAATTTCTAAAGCAGGCAAACCCGTTTCAATCTGAATTTGGTTGCGTGTGGCCAGTCCGGCCAAGCTCATCCCTAGCAGCAGTTTTTCTTCATTCTTGCCCTGAAACGTTTCGAGAAATTCGCCGAGCTTCCCATGTGGCACTTCCAGGGGCTCAGTCTTTGTTGTTCCCAGCAAGGCCTGTTTGAGGCCTTTTTCCCAAACACTCATGAGGTGCGTGTCCTTTCAAAGGGAAAACTCGCGCTTTCATCGGGTGTTGAGTACATCAGGGGACGAAGCTCCTGACCTTCCCACTCTACGCAGCAGGGAAAAAACGCTCCTCCCCCCAGGGCCAAGGCCTCCCAGCCTCCGCGAAAGGCCTTTGCTAGAGGCAGAAAATGTCCCTGTGAATCTTCCAAGAGCCAGTCCTCGCCGTCGGGACGCAGGCGTGCTGAAGCCAGCCAACCAGCGCCAAGGGGTTTCCAGGGCTGTGCTTGAAATTGTAATTGGCGGGCGATTTGGAGTTCTTTTAAACTCTGAAAATTTACTTTGGGCAGTGCAGACTGCATTTTGACTTCTGCTCCAGCTTTAACTAAAAGGCGATGGGGGGGGAGGCCTGGAAAGGGCACTGTTTCTCCTATCAAAGTCTGAGTAGGGAAATAGGCTGTTTTAAAGGGTTGGGTGCCATGCGCAAAATCCAGCAGATAGCCTGACTGGCCGGTGTTTTCGCCGAAAAGCCAAAGTCGACGCGCTTTCATGGCCCCCTCTTGAAAATAACTGACTCCCCCCACCTGCCAATGATCGTGTCTTCCAGGCAGGCTTTGTAATTCTTCCTGGTTCTGCATCCACCCGATTTGGGTTTCCAGTTCAGCCTGCAATGCAGGGGGCAGGTTTTCTTGACGCATTCCCCGAATCAGAAGAAAAAGCAAGCCCATTTCAGTGAGTAAATTCTCGCCCCAATCCGGTGAGCTGGCAGGAAACTCTGCCAGTTTGGCGACACGGCGCGCCAGCCCTGGCATTTGTGCATCCACCAGCCGAGCTGCGATTTGATCAAAATAACGATAGGGTTCATGGCGCAGACTGGCCAAGCCCCTTCGCAATTGATCCAGAAGCCAGGTTTCGAGAAAGTTCAAGCCTTCTTCTGCACGTTGTCTGCGTTGAAGGGCTGTTTTCTCGCGCTTTTGCAAAGATTTTTCGCTGGGTGGCTCGTCTTTTTTTCGGGCCTGGGCTTCATTGCGACTGCTTCTCTGGTTGAGCCAGTCCTGCATCCAGTCGGGCACGTCCTGTTCAGTGATTACAGAGGGTGTTTGCAGTGCCAAGAGGATCAATGCCAGACTGTGTTTGCAGGGAAATTTGCGGCTGGGGCATGAACATTTATACGCAGGCCCCCCCATATCTACCATTACGCGGTAAGGCTTTGAGCCACTGCCCTGACATTCTCCCCACAATTGGTCTTCATTTTGGCCCAACAAAGGCCAACGCATGGGTTGCGTCAGTTTTTTTCCTGCAGATACTGAAGCCGCGTCTGGTGCCAAGGCCAGAACCCTGTCTTCATTCCAGTCAATAAGCGTCATCTACTCTTTTCTCACAAAATTGAGATTTTACAGGCTCTATTTTAGAGGTTTTCGTTCGATTTGTCATTTGCTTGAGCCGAGCTTATTATTTGTGAGCTTGGTTTGAGCGTGATCCAAGCGGGCATTGGCAGGCCCTGCCTTCTATACGGCACCGCTTGAGAAAGTGAGTATAATCGCATCAAATTCCTTTTTTGCCGTAGTTTACTGAGATCTTCAGGTAATTTGAGCTTCTATTCGAAAATGGGGAGGCCGACTTTTGGCCTGAGCGCGCCTGTTTCTAAATGCTAAAATCTTGGATTGGGGCTAATATTTATCAAAAATATTTTTGATATCCAAGAGGGTGTCCAAACCCAGAAAGCCCATATCCAGAATTTGGTCAAAGTTTTGTAAGCTTTTATCGAGAATGGCTTTGCTCAGGGCTTCTGCAAAGGCAATCACCATGCCGGAGGCATCAATCCGGGAAATTTCCATAAAATCGTCCTTGCGTACGCTGAACTGAAAGGCCAGGGGAATGGTTTTGACCTGGCGGTTGATTAAAATACCCATGGCATCGGCCAATGCTTTGGTGGGGGCAGGCAAAAATTTGGGTTGTTTAAAATTGACAAGATCGTGGACCCAAACCTGAACATTCATACCGATTTCATCCTGATCAGGGAGCCATTCGTTGGTCACCAGCAGATCCATGCTGCTGTCCTGCAATAAATCCAATTTGCCATCTACAAAAGGTGTCAGTTTCTTGATCGGCAAGCCACGCAGGGCCCAATGTGAAATGCGTTTATCACCCGCTTCGGAATATTTCAGGGTGATTGGGGTGCCATCCAATTGACCCGCAAGACGTGAATTAAATATGGCATTGAAAAGCAGCCATTTGCTGTGCAGGGAATCGCAATGGTAATCATCAAGCGCAAGTTTGAAGGCCAGGGGTTTGTTGGGATCCGATTCTTTAAAGATCACTTCACTCTGTTTGAGGGTGAGCTGATGAATCAAAAAAGGGGGCAGTGAACGGGGGAGGAGGTCCTGATTCGAAACATGGGTATATTCTATTCGGGCCCCTTCCAAAAGGAGATTGGACACGACCACTTGGTTGAAAGAAAAATCTAAGATTGAAAATTCAAGCGTGCATTTTTGTGCTGCGATGTGTAGAATATTTGAAATCTTGAGATCGACTTCTTCCAGGCAGACGCGGTAATTGAAGAATTCACCTTTGATTTTTTCAAAACGAATCCAAACCCCTGTGCTTGAACCCAGCCAAGACAAAAAAGCCCTGAGGACAGGGGTCATCACCATCGTATAGAGATCTGGAAGCATGTTTAATCCATCGTTTTCAATCTGAAGCGTAAGTCATTATACAGTGCTTTGCGCTGCAAAATTTCCTGGCCTTAAACGCTGTCGAGTTTTTCCTGAAGCGCGGTTAACAATTCAAGCAGATTTTGATAGGTCAACTCCAAGGGGGCAATTTCCCAGCCCTTTTGGCTGAAATGATCCAATTGGTCGGCAAAACCATCGCATTGATCCAACCAGATTTCCAGATGTTGATCATTTGTTTTTTCTAAATCCATTTCAATATGCTGAATACTTTGTCGCATCATGTCTTCCAAGCTGATAAACTGCTCGGATTGTTCGCAGACTTGTGCGATCAGACGCACTCTGCTCTCAAGCGGTTGAATGCGACGGCGCAACTCAGTACAGTCGATTTCCTGATCCAGAACTTCAATTTGAGATTGAAGCAGAACCAGGTTTTCTGAAAGGGCGTTGCCCGATCGGTGAAGTTGGGCCAGCAGGCTTCGGTCGCAGGTGGGCCCCATCGGGAGCGGAAATTCCATGGCAGAACGCATTTCTGTTTTGACCTGATCCAATACTTCTTCGTAGAGGGCATCAAAATCCTGCTCCCCCAGATTCTGAATTTGAAATCCCGGCTGGTTTTTACGCACCAGGGGGGCCTGAAAATTCGTTTGAAGTGCCTGTTTGAGTTTAGCGATTTGGGGATGTTCTTTTTGCAGATGTTCTGCGACTTTTAAATATTTCAGTGAGAGATGGGGCAGGCGCAAGGAGAGGTAGATATAGGCGAGCAGGAGATAGGGGTCTGGAAAACTACGCGAGAGACGAATACAGCCAATCAACATCAGCATCACTTCACGCAGAATCTGTTTTTCAAGACTGCGGTTGTATTCCTGCAAGAGGGCGCGGGCTTGTTCGAATTGATTGCGTGCTGCCGTTTGACGTTGGTCATCCCGTTGAACCAAACGGTTTTGAGCGGCTTTAAGATCTTGAAGGTTGTTTAGCATCATTTTCGGGGGTTGGTTGTTCGCAACTGAGCTCTCTGTTATGATTTCGACAGGAATTTATTTCCAGGCTACTGTTTGTTTAACAGGACTCCTGGGCTTTGTCAATCTCGATTTGCGCTGCCATGATCAGAAAGGTGTCTATGACTGGATCGATCAATTTTCGTAATCTCTCTCAAGCGGCTCCCGTTCGCCCCAGCGCTCCCCTACAACGCACAGCGGCCCCAAGTAAACCCGAAACTTCAGCTCCTGCTGAGCGCAAGTTTTCGCCCACTGAACTGGCGAAGCCAGGGGGTGGGGTGCATATGGCTGAAGATGAAATGCAGGCCCATATCGAGCAGGCCCTTTCTGACTCTCCGGTTTTGAATGATCAGGAGGCCCCCTTGATAGACCCTGAGCATTTGGATGCAGCGCCTGAAGAGGTAGCAGAAAGCACTGAAGTCAAAGCTACCGAAGAGAGTGAAGCGAGCAATGAGAGCGAGGAACTTGAAGAAACTGAGGAGGGTGCTGAAGCCGAAGAAGAGGCTGAACTTGAGGCCCCCGAAATGGATGCTCCTGAGGAAGCTGAAGACTATCTGGATCAAGAGTCAGAGTCGGAAAATGAAGCCGGTGAGCCTTCAGAGAACCTTGCAGATTATCTCAAGGAAGAATTATACAAGTTTCAAAAGGATCGTTTACTGCCTGACAAACGTTTGGCCCATCTGATTGTACAAGCGGGGCGTTCGCGCAAGGTGGAGGTGGCTGTTGCGATTGAAACACAAATCGGCGGGCTGGCCGCTGTCTTAGCGGGCATGCGGGGTGATTTTATTTTTTTAAGCGGAACAAATGCAGGCAGCGTTATCGACCATATCGGCGTAGCACGCAATCAGCCCTTTATCTTTCAGGCTTTTCGGCAAGCCCTGCTCAATCACCTGAGTTTGCCCCAGATCGATTGTGTACTTTTGGATCTTGAGTTTGTGCCCCTGGCACAAAGGCCAGCCGTTCTGGCTGTGCTCAAAGAAAAGCCTGCCTCGAAAAAAATACTTGTTTTTCAAGGGCCAGGAAAATTGCTGTGGAAGTAAAATCTAATGATAATTCTCGAAAGGTTTGGCTGGATTCACAATTTGGTAGAATAGAGTCTTGCCGGTATGATGCAGATCGTCAACAGTATACCCAGAAAGTGTAAAATTCATGTCGTTTTTGATCCTTGGTGCGCAAGGCTATTTGGGCAAGGCACTGCTTTCCCATTTTCAGTCTCAGGGCGAAAGCGTGATGGGCACTCAACACCAGCAGCCCGATCAGCCTGGGTATTTAAATCTCTTAAATCCTGATGGGCTCGATGCCTTGCCGCTTGAATCCTATCGCTTTGGATTGATTTGTGCGGCCTATCCTGTCATTTCAAAGTGTGAAGTGCAGCCTGAAATCTCCCATCAGATCAATTTTCAAGGGCCTTTAGCCTTGTCTGAACGCTTGATCAAGGCGGGGGTGATTCCCGTTCTCTTCAGTTCAGATTATGTCTTTAATGGTCAAAACGCGCCCTTTTCAGAGACGTCTCCCCTCTCTCCCCTGAATGTCTACGGGCGCGATAAGGCTGAACTGGAGAATGTGATGGAGCGCCGGTATCCTGGGCAATATCTGATGCTTCGGCTGACCAAAGTTTTTGATTTAGACCCCAGTTCCCATACGCTTTTGACTGAAATGGTCACGGCTTTGCGGCAGGGAAAAACGTTGCGCCTGGCCCAGGATCAGTTTTTTAATCCGATTCTGCGGGAAGATTTTATTTCTGCCCTCACCCTGCTTTTGGCGAAGCAGCAGCGGGGACTCTGGAATATCGGGGGAGGAGAGACAATCAGTCGCTATGCGCTGGGCAAGACGATTGCGCAGGTCTTTGAATTTTCAGAAACGCTGATTGAAGCCATTCACTTAAGCGATTTAGCCGAGAAATTTCATCGCCCTCTGAATACCAGTTTAGCGACCCATAAACTACAGAAATTTTTGCCCGAATGGCAGCCTCTCAGTTTGATTGAAGCTGTTCAGCGATTGAGGAAAAGCGTTAAATGTTAAATAGATCCTGCCCTGTTTGTGTCCATACAGACCTCGAAATTTTTGACTTGCCTTTTCAGTCTTTGGTGCGTTCAGACTGTCGACCGCTTCAGGCCGAGAAAAATCTATTGCAATGTGGGGCCTGTGGTTTGGTTTGGTCTGAGCTGAGCATACCCGATGATTTTTATCAGGACTATGATCTGGATGAAGAACTCTCAGGCCAGGAACAACCTTTGTTCTCTCCAGATTTTGAAGGCCCACAACCCCGTTCCCGACTGCTTTTGCATTATCTTAAACAGTCAGGGCTTCTTCCTGATTCAGGCAAAAGTTTGGATATTGGCTGCAACCATGGATTTTTCAGTGCGGAACTTCAAGCCCTCAGGCCTCACTGGCAAGTGTTTGGCTTTGAGCCTTTGAATCGCCCCTCTGCTCTGCGAGAGCGGCATATTCCCGCTGAGCAGTTTTTTCATGGTTCCTTGGCTTCAATTCCTGAACACTATGATCTGATCAGCTTAATTCATGTGCTTGAACATCTGGTCGCTCCTGAGCCTGTACTTGAAGCACTGAAGCCGCTCATGACTTCTGAAAGTCTCTTGTTGATACAGGTTCCAGATTATACCCATACCCTTTTTGATCTGGTGATCTACGATCATCTCTTTCACTATACGGCCCACAGTTTAAAACTTTTGCTTGAAAAACTGGGCTTTGAAGTACTTCATTTAGAACATTTTTTACCCAAAGAGATTACCCTGCTCTGTCGTAAATCAGAGAAAACCCGCGCTTCTGAACTCATCCGTGAACCTGTTTTGCGACTTGAGTCCTGTATTCAAGAGTTGAGGGCCTTGCATCAGCGTGTTCTAAATTTTGAAGATCTTGCTGCGCAAGCGAATTCTCATTTTTCTCTGATGGGAACAGCCATTGCTGCCTGTTGCGTTTCGGGGCTGCTCAGACACCCCCCCGAATTTTATCTTGAAGAATCGCTTGAAAAAAAGGAAGGCCAATTCTTGGGGCGCCCTGTTTATAATCTGCCGATGCTACAGGCCAAAGAATATATGAATGGCTATTTATTTTTACCTTTCCCCCAAAATCAAGCAGTTCGCTTGACGTCACGCTTGCAAAAATCCTTGCCCGGTTGGAAAATAGAGTTTTAAGCGAAAATTTTACCTTTTATTTGGGGTGGAAAACGCATTCAGAACCTGAACTCCCCGCAAGTCTAACCGGATTGAAAGGGGCTATTTAATGCTTTCAAGTCTTTGCAAGTAATTGTGAAGTGGATAGCCCAGTTTGCGAGACCATTCACGTGCCGATGCACGTAAGTGGGGGGATTGAAAATCCAGACCCGACTGTGCAGCGAAAACAACCCCATTGCCCTCGCGGGTAGAACACCAGCTGACACTTTGAAAAATGGCCTGGCTGTGCTCCCGAAGCGATTCCCGCAATTGTGCATCGCCCCAAAAATTCAGTACCAGCACTCCCCCCTGTTTGAGACGGGCATTGCAGGCTTCCAGATAGGCTCTTTCCTGTTGAACTTCTGCGACTCCCTGGGCGAGGTAAAGGTCACTGAAGATCAGATCATAGCGGTTCGTATCCTCTTCGAGAAAATCTTCAGCTGCAGCACAGTGAATTTGCAATCGTTTGCTCTGGGGCAGGTAAAAAAAATTCTGGGCACTGTCGATGACGATCTGTCGCAGCTCTACGGCTGTAATTTTTATCCCCTTCAAATGCTTTTGCAGGGCCCTGATCAGGCTGCCAGAACCCAAGCCCAGGCAGAGAATTTTTCGGGGTTCGTCAAAGAGCAGCCCCAAAAGCATGGCTTGGGTATACTCAAAAACCAAATAGGCGGGATCCGCTTTTAAACAGACACTTTGTTCATCTTCAGCTCCAAACGAGAGCATGCGCTTTTCACCATCATCAAAGACACGAATTTCGCCAAGCGCGTCGCGGCTGAAAAAAAGCAGATCACCTTGGGGCATGGCTAAAGCCCAGGGGGAGAGGCCGCTTGAGGATAGGCTCCCAGAATTTTTATAAATTGTGCACTTAGACTCATGGCTGCCAAACAGTCTCGCACAGCTTCCTGATCAGGGGCGCCGAGAAAATCGACGAAAAAAATATAGGCGAAAGGGTTTTCGGGAATCGGCCGAGATTCCAGTCGGGTCAGGTTCAGACCATGTCGGGAAAACTGCTCAAGGCAGGTGACCAGGGAACCGGGTTGGTGGCGTGCCGTAAAGGCCAGACTGGTTTTCTCCTGCTTCAAATCATGCGAGACCTGTGAAGGCGGGGCAAAAACCACGAAGCGGGTAATATTCAGTTTGACTTGCTGAATCGAACGGTTGAGAATTTCAAGCCCGTAGATTTCTGCGCAGAGTTCAGGCGCAATCGCTGCGACCTGGCGTTCCTGGCGCTGTGAAACGTGCATGGCAGCCCCTGCGGTGTCAAAATCGGGGGTGTCTTTGAGTTGGTGATGCTGAATAAAGGGGCGGCATTGGGCCAAGGCGACAGGATGTGAAACCACTTCGCGAATTTCTTCCTGCTTTACGCCCGGCATGGCCAGAAGACAGTGTCGGATGGGCACATAATCTTCAGCAATGATTGAAACAGGTTGGCGATAGAGCAGATCCATATTGATGGCCACATTGCCAGCAATGCTGTTTTCAACAGGCACATACCCCAGGGCACACTCCCCATTCAATACAGCTTCAAAAACTTCTTCACTGTAGGCATAGCCCACAGGCTCAACTTTCTGACCGAAATGTTGGCGGATACCCACCTCAGAATTTGCGCCCCGCACGCCTTGAAATGCAATTTTCATGTGTCAAGCCGTTCTACGACCTGATCCATGGCCTGAATAAATTTCTGGCGGGTTTCAGCAGCATAGGGATTAAAATGGTACATGTCTTCAAAGAGCTGGAGTGAATCATTCTCAACCGTGAGCAGGATTTTCATCAATCGACGGTAGCCTTTGGTGTCTATTTCAAGCGGGTGGGCACCAAATTCCAAGAGGGTACGGCCTAAAAAATGGGCAAGAAACAGAGACTTGCTGATTTGCTTGTCATGTTCTTCGGGTGTGGTTTCAATCAGTTTGATGCCATGTTTTTCGAGATAAAGCTTAATTTCCTGATAGCGCTTGGGTTCTACTCTGACAGGGCAAAGTACCAATTTTGCACCAAACAGTGTTTCAGCGGCACTGTCAGGGCCAAACATGGGGTGGCTTCCCAGAATCGAGACTGAGTCCGGTAGATGTTTTAACATCCATTCTACGGGCAGGGTTTTGACTGAACAGGCATCCACAATCAAGCTGTCTGGTTTCAGCAATCCTGCTATTTGTTGCATCAGACTTTCAAAGGCCGACATCGGCACCAAAGGCAGAACAATGGGCTGGGCACAGGCTTCTTCAAGCGTGCTGGGAGTTGCTCCGAGCGCGCTTACTTCCGCAGGATTCAGATTTAGATCATAGACATGGACATGGAAATCCTGGGCCAGATAGCGAGTCAGCAACCGGCCCAGGCGGCCAAATCCAATCAGTCCGAGATGCATCAATCCAAGCCGTGGTGTTCACGCATCATATCGGTCTGGGTTTTGATCGATTCTTCGTGGATGGTGCGAAAGAGTTCTTCAATATAAGGGGAGCGCAAGCCTAATTTTTCACCGGCACTCGTACGTTTCTGCATAATTTCATTCATGCGGCCAATTTGAAAGGCTGTCACACCATTGCGAATTTTAAGATCGCCGATTTGGTGAACGACTTGCATACGGTGGTGTAAAACATCGAGCATTTCATTGTCGATGCGATCAATTTGGGCGCGAAGTTGCTCCAAGTCCTGTTCAAAACCGGGATTGTGCAATTCGGCAATGCGCAAATCCAGTTCCGTCAGAATTTCGGCCAGGCGTGCAGGGGTCACCTGTTGATCCGCGTCACTCCAGGCGTTTTCAGGATCAGGATGGGTTTCAACCATCAGGCCGTCCATGCCGAGATCGAGCGCTTTTTGACTGACCCGGTAGATCAAATCACGTTTGCCGGTAATATGGCTGGGATCGCAAATCATGGGCAATTGGGGGTAAAGCCGTTTGAGTTCAATCGGCAGACGCCACATGGGAGGATTGCGCCAAACAGATTTTTCATGGCTGGAGAAGCCACGGTGAATGGCCACCAGTTTTTTGATGCCCGCATTGGAAAGACGCTCAAGTGCGCCTATCCAGAGGGCCAAATCTGCATTGACAGGATTTTTTACCATCACTGGAATATCCACGCCTTTGAGTACATCGGCAATTTCCTGAACTGAAAAAGGGTTGGCAGTGGTGCGCGCCCCCACCCAGAGAATATCAACCCCGGCCAAGAGCGCGAGTTCGGTATGCTTGGCGTTTGCCACTTCGGTGCTGACGGGCAGACCCGTTTCTTCTTTGACTTTTTTCAGCCAGGGCAGACCCTGTAAGCCCACGCCTTCAAAGGCGTTGGGGCGGGTGCGGGGTTTCCAGATTCCGGCACGAAAAGCACTGATTTTGCGGTTTTGAGCCAATTCGCGGGCGGCAGTTAAAACCTGTTCTTCAGTTTCAGCGCTGCAGGGGCCTGCCACGACAAAGGGATATTCGGGGTTTGATTGCCATTCTTTTAAAGGGGTGATCTGATCCATGGATTTCCTCGTAGGGGGTTGTCTTCCTATTTTACTTCAAGCCAAGCCCACAGCGAGAGAGGATAGGTCACAATCCGATCATTTACCACAAATTTCCAAGGTTGAGACCTCCACAGACCATCAGATTGGTTCCGGTGATATAACTGGCTTTGTCAGAGGCCAGAAAGCTGACAGCATGGGCGATATCTTCAGGTTTTCCGAGGCGTTTTGAGGCTGTGGCTTGTCTGAATTTCTCAAGCAATTCAGCTGGTGCCGCTTTTTGAAAGCGTTCAGTTTCTATAAAGCCAGGACTGATCAGATTCACCGTAATCCCATAGCGGGAATAATCAATCGCGAGGTTTTTGGTTAGCCCATCCAAGCCAGCTTTGGCTGCACAATAGGCGGGATAGGAGCCTGCGCCGACCACGCCCGAAACTGAGCCAATCGCAATCAGGCGTCCCCAGCCAGACTCTATCATGGGCTCCAAGAGGGCCTTGGCCAAGAGCGCATAGGCTTCCAGATCCACCATCAGGGTGTTTTCCCATTCTTCCTGGCTCATACGTGTCAGTTTGACGGGGCGGTGACTGGGGGCCGCGTTGTGAACCAAGACATCGGGTGTTCCCGTTTGCTGCCTGATTTTCTCAAGCAGGTTTGGGTAATTGGCTTTTTGCAGCAGATCAAACACCTGATAAGAGGCCCTTCCCCCCTGGGCTTCAATTTCGCTGCAAACCTGTTTGAGTTCAGTTTCTGTACGGCTGAGCAATACCACATGAAATCCATCTGTTGCCAAAGTTTTGGCAATGGCTTTGCCTATACCTCTGCCAGCTCCGGTGATCAAGGCGAGTTTTTGAGGGTTCTTCATGATCTTTCTGCCTACTTTCTGATCCTGTCTTCACATAGATACCCGATTTTTTAGCAAAGGTCAATTTCAAATTGAATCTGCCAAAGCCTCAGCAAAATCAAAGAGTCTGTTTTCTGCCCAGTAAATATCCTCAGGAAATTCAGGAAATTCACGGTTGATAAAGCCCACATGCCCACCCCCTGGGCTGATCAGCCATTTAATTTGGGCGTGCAATTTCATGGCTTTGGCGTGGCAGGTGAAGGGGATAATCGGATCATCCTGGGCCATGACAATTTGAGTCGCAATCTTGATTTTATTAAGGTGTGGGCCGACTGACATTTTGCGATAATAATCCTCCCCATTCAGAAAACCAAATGCAGGGGCTGTGAGATGGTTGTCGATATCCTTGAGGTTTTTTAACCGACTCCATGCGATTTCTGGGGTCGATTCAGGCCAGAGTCTGCGCCTCCAACGAAAGGTTTTGAGCATTTGTTGAAAGAAATAACGTTCGTAGCCTCTGTTTTCCAGGCGCATCAGATTGCGAGAGGTCTCGGCTAAATCCAAGGGGGGACTGATGGCGCAGATTCCTTTTAACCATTCGGGAGGATGCTCAAGCTCTGAGGCCAATTTTAAAACCTGGTGGCCTCCCAATGAAAATCCTGCCAGAACGATTTCTGAATATCCCAAGCTTTGATAGGCGAAAACTGCAACTTTCCACACGTCCTGTGATAATCCCGCATGATAGGCTGTTGAACTTAAATGGGTTGTGCCGCCACACCCTCTCAGGTTGACACGCAGTATATCCCAGCCTCTTTTGAGCCCTTTTCGGGCAGCTGAAACCATATAGGAAGCTTCTGCGCTGCTTTCAAGTCCATGCACGAGAATGCAGAGTTTTGTTTTGGGAGTGGGGTTTGCGCGGTTTAAAAGACATCTGAGTTTAACGGCTTCTGCTACCACGATATCGTGAACAGTATCCGCAGGCAAAGGCCGGGGTTGCCAAAAAATCCCAGAATAGGCAGTCTGTAAGTGTCCTGTTTTGAGCCAGACGGGGGCCATAAAAGGGGGGTGCGTCATCTTCAAGCTTCCAGATCATTGATTCTTTTTTTATCTTAGCAGAGCGGGTTCAAAATCTGAACAAATCCAATTTAAATCGAATGCGGCGGCAATTGAATCTGATAAAGAATTTGATTTTGAAACAGAATCGAATGCGGGTTTTGCTGTTCCTCTGTTGAGAGCAGTTGGGCTTGCTCAAGGGCTTGAAAAGAGAGGCTCTTCGCTTCTCCAAGCTTGAGATCTGCCTCTGGGTGCCAAATCGTATAGCTTCCCAAGCTGCCATTGGGGCGAGTGAAATAACCCGTAATCGGGTGAGTTAAGAGCAGTTTTTGAGTGGCGAGATTTTCAAAGCCTGGCAGCAGCGGCATTTTTTTCGCTGTTCCCAAGAACTTCAGTTTGGCTGCGCCCCAGTCGGAAAGAATTCTAATCTGGTAATGGGGAGCGTTTTCATTCCCTTCCAGATCTATATGGTAACGTGCTTTGTGCCAGGGCAATTGCCAGAGAACTTTGGGAATTCGATAGACCTCTGAGCCCAAGCAGGTTCCCCAGAACCAAACGCCACGTTCACCACTTTGTCGGTGCCTGACATAGATTCGGTAATTGGTCTGGCCAAATTCAAAGCGCAGTTTAGGCAATAAGCGCATAAAGTGAAATCCCGAATCCCAGAAATTGACAATGCTGAGCAGCCCTTTGTCTTGGCCTTGAATTTCAAAACGCTCAAGTTCGAGACTGGGGTGAATCAGCGCTGCAAGCCGCTCGTATTCCAAGGCATAGGTAACCATAACAAAATCTTTGAGCAAAGACTCCACTGAAAGCCAACCCGCTGGAGGGCGCTTCGTGGCTCGCTCGAAAAGTTCTTGCGCTGGATCTTTGGGCATTTCAAATTTCTTTCCGGGGAGAGTTTCTGGCATGCCCCGTCAAAATCTAGCATGGCTGGGCTGTTCAGTCAAAAATATCAGGTTTTTTCTGCAGAAGTGACTTGCCTTTGTTGATGTCAACAAAAAGACCGCCTGAAAAGGCGGTCAAATCATTAAACACGCAATACAAATTTATTTTTGAGCAGCGGGCTTGTCCATATTGTTGAGCAGCGTGAGCAAAGGTTGGAACTGGTTGAGCAGCGCTTTGCCATGTACCCCGGTATAGGTTGAATTGCTAAAGACCTGACGCAAGAGTTGCGCTTGAGACTGAAGCTGGTTGCGCACTTGGGCAAATTCAGCGTAGGTTTTTAAACCGGGCAGAATTTTTTTCAGAGAATTGAGTGCTCCCTGGGCATCCTGGGTCAGTTTTTCAATCGTATCGGCATCGGCAATCGTGCGCTGGGCCAAGGCAATTTGGCTTTCCGCTTGGTTGATTCGGCTGCTGGCATCCCGCATCAAGCTATCCTGGCGCTGGAATTCATTGTTTTTGCTGTCAAAATTGCTTTTGGCATCCCAATAATTCCGGCGGGACTGGTTCAGTTGACGTTCTGCACGATCCAGATCCCAACGCTGACGATCCAAATCCATGCGGTAGCGTTGCATTTCATTGTAAGAGTGGTTGGCATTATTGCGGGCATTTTGTGCCTGACTGCGATAGCTTGCTGCTTTTTGTCGGTGGGCATCTGCATTTTTAGGGTCTGAAGTGACCAAGCCATCTTCTTGACGTGCCAGATCATCTAAGCGACGGGCAGAGGCATTCGAGCGTTCGTAATCTCTTTGCGAACGGTCATAATCGCGTTGAATTCTGTCGTACTTGTCTTTTTCCCAATCGTAGCTGCGTTGATCGAGCTGGTAAGAGCGTTCAGCAGACTGTTTCTGTGATTCAGCCCGTTTCATTTCATCATAGGCACGATCCCGAATCGGTTTTACGCTGTCATAATCTCTTTGCGCTTGATCACGGCGGGCTTCTTGCAGGGGAATATCCTGGCGGGCACGTTCTGCGGCCTGACGGGTTTTGTCTAAATTGCCTGCCAATGGCTGATCAAATAAAGGCAGGCGATCAGAAAAGATTCCCTTTGCTTCTTTTAAATCCGGGCGAAATTGATCCTTGGTCCGTTGAGCCACAACTTCCTGTTTTAAGGCCAAAATTCCATCATGGGAATTGGCAGTAAGTCTGAAGCCTTCTCCGGTTGGCCCCCCAGCAAAGGTATAGACCACTGTTTCCCCTGATTTTAGCTTTTGCCAGGCATCATACAGGTTGCGCGCGCTTAAACCTGAATCTTGGCCTAAATACAGCAGGGCATTCTGTAAGTCAGCAGAAATTTGAGTTGCTGGTTTTTTACTGCCCATCAGGGCATCGAAAACAAAGACCTCATCAAGATTTCCCAAGTTATTGCCTTGGTAAGAAAGCGCCTGGCCATTGCGAAGGTGTTGGTAGGCAACGAAGTAATTCGTGATGCCAGGTGAATTGAACTGGTCGAGCTTGAGGGCTGTCAATCGGCTGCGCAGATCCGCATCGATGGCGCCATTGGCTTCGTTTGCAACCAGATTCATGAGCAGATCAAAATCTTGTTGTGTTTGCAGATCTATTCCTGAGAATTGAATCCGGCCGGTTCCTGTCAGCATCGCCAGATAAGCGATATCCCGACCCACATTCTGGCCATTGACCTGCCAGCCAGCCTCAGGCAATTGACGAAAACGGTTCAGCATAGACAGGTTGGGATCGGCTTTGGCTGTCCAACCTTTATTGACGACATAGCTCGCCAAGTCTTTGGGTTTGACCTCTTTGCCTTCAACTACGATGCGCCAATCTCTGCGAAGATCGTCGTAGGCGCCAAACAAAGAAAGGTATTCTGTTTGATCTGAGTTGCTATTAAAGGCTTCAAGCTTTTTATCTTCAAGAAAAAGCAGGGGCAATCTGAGTTCAGGTTTTGCAACCCCATGGTCTTGTTTGCGGCCTTGCAGATCGTCAAGCAGCATGAGTTTATCAAAACTGTCGAATTTATCACGTACTTCGTGGCCGTTTACTTTATGGGTGGCAACCACATCTTTGCCAGCTTTGATTCTGGAAAGGGCTTCATTCAAATCAATTTTGGGACTGCTGAAGAAGCCGGGTTTGCGAAAACTTCCATACTGCTTTTCAAGCCCTTCTAAAGCAGTGCGTGCTTCCTGTTCTGTCACTCTGTTTGAGCTGAGTTTGAGACTGTCTGTCTGAGTTTTGAGGGGTTGAGTTTGCCCCAGTGTGGATGCATACAGGGGTTGAAGCGGAAGTGTGGGGGAAGTGGGACGCGCGGGTGAGATTGCCTGAATCATGAGATTCTCCAAATATTAAATCTGATTTAACCTATATTTAATATATCGTCACATAAACTTAAAACTTGTTTCAGATCAAACAAAAATTGAAAATTTTATTAAAATCGAAAGCTAAGACTTTGCTACCCTTTTTAGAGAGGGTGAAAAAAATGGTGAAAATATTTTTGAATTTCTTCTTGTTTTTCTTTGTTTTTATCCTGAATGCGAATGCCAAAGTATCACGTCCTCCCAATATTGAATCGGCCTGGGTGGAAAAATTAGTTCCCAATCGACCCCATGGAATAGGCGATGCCTGGTGGGAAATTACCTACCAGGAGGGTCGGCGTGAAATGCAGAAAAAACGTCCCCAGACAAATCAGGGGATTCAATCTGCCAGATACCATATCAACGATTTGGAACGTGGCGTAACTTCTTTGGGAACGGCTGGTTCCCTGATAAAGATTTCGGGCCATGAAACCGTGACCTATGTGTATCCAGGTTTTTGGACAGGTTCAGCCTGGATGACAGAACAGGAACTCAAAGTGAAAGCGCCAGCAGTTTATCGAAAATACTTGATTTTAGCCACACGCCAACACCGAACAATCATCGCACTGAGAAATGAACTCCAAAATAAAATTTTCTTGCTAAAACAAAAAGCAAGTTTGGCGCAGTTGGAGTTGGAACAGCAAAAACCGGGTTTAAAAGCAGCTGAGAAAGACTATCTTATCAGACGAATCAAACACACCCAGACCCTGATTGAATCAAGTGAAAAAGCGATTGCTCAGCCTCACTCTGTGCGCAAAGTTTTTCCCACCACTTTGGTAAGAACTTATTTTTTTGAAGAAGAGCTCAAAGCCAATGAAAGACAAACGCAAGCGCTGAAAAATGACTTGGTTCAGCTTAAAAAGAAACGCGAAGAAGCGAAAACAGAAGTCCAACGTTCTGAACTCAAAATTCAAATCTGGCAAGTCAAACAGGAAATCGCTCTGATGAGTGAGATGCACTCAAAACTGGAGCAGACTTTTCAAGCCTTTCGAGAACAGGATCTTCTGCTTCACTACTGAATACTATGTATAGCGTGGCTAAATCCAATCAATCGTTTTCTTCATCTTCAGCGGTTTGAGCTGCTAGCGATTGGTTTTGTAATGGAAAAAGTTTGCGTTCTGCTGGGGGAATGGGCACAGGGGTAAAAGCAAACTCGGCCTGAAGAAAGCCGTTGGTGACTAAGGGTTTGGCTGCTCCCCAGACCTGAACGCGTTCAGGCACGACAACCGCATAACCTTCCCATTCGTCGAAAAAATAATCGATGGGCCATGGGCAACTGATTCGCGCGATACCTTCTTCCGGGCTGATCATTTCATTGAGTTCAGTTGGGCCATAAATTTTAGCTGTGCGGATTGAAACAAAATAAACCAACATTAATGCATATCCTTTTGTTAGTAAGCGATGATTTGACCCTTTGTGAAGAGCATGTGCTTCAAGCTTTGAACTTTTCTAATTGTTCATCAAGATATTCCTGCAAAAATTCAAGTTGATGGACGATTTGTAGATATATTTTTTCAAGTTCCTGGGTATCGTGTCCATTTTCGCTCAGGGCATCCAAGTGATCAGCAAGGCGATCACATTCATCCAAATACATTTCCAGATGGGTGTGTTCAAATTGATGAATTTTTTCAGCGCTTGTCAAGTTTTGCTTCGCACTCAGGGCTGAAGCAATCTGGGTCTGCAAGTTTTCTAAGCCCTCAAAGAGTTTGCGCATGTCTTCGCTGGTTTGAATCAATTTTTGATGCAGCCGTAAACTTTCCCGCAAGGGTTGAAGTAAATTCAAGAGGGAGTCAGTCGGAAAATCAAGATCGAGATGTTTAATCTCAGATTCGAATTCTGCCAGCATGGACTGTAATTTTCGCTGATGGTGGTGAAGCGCTTCGATTCCTGCTTGCAAATGTGTGGGCAAAAGTATCGGTTGAGCATGTAAGTTTTTGACAGCAGTGCGAATTTCTTCAGCCAATTGATAAAACAATTGCTCACCCTCATGCGAAGGGACGGATTTGGATTTTGGTTTACCCAGCAGTTTCTGAAAGGTGAAATCCAAGAGCTTTTTCGCGTCCTGGTTTTGAGGGGCCAGGCGCAGGGCTGTTTTAAATTGCGTTTCAGCTGCCTTAAAATCAGAAAGTAAGAGCAGCAAATAGCCCAATCCAATATAGGCTTCTGCATTCGCTCGTTCCTGGCGAATGGCTTGAATAAAACTGTTTGAGGCTTGTTTGAGCAGTTCTTTGTTCTGAAAACCAGTGGCCTCTGCTTCTCTTAGAAACTGATAGCCCTGATCACAATATTGAGTTCCTACTTTTCTTCTGCTTTGAGCAACTTTTTCATGTGTGTTCAGTAGTTCTTTTAAGTCCATAACCTTAACCTTTTGCGACTATCAGTCTCTCGCATTATAACAATTCAGATAATTAACTGAGTTTTATTTCATTTCAGACTTGATTATTTTGAGTATAGACTGTAAAGTAATCAATGTAAACATAAAACTTCAGGTAGGAATGCTTCTATGTCAAATATCAATACGAGTGGACGTCCAGAGTTTGTTCGTTCTCAAAGTTTGCCTCTGATCAAAACCGAAAAAAACGAAGGCATTGAAAAATTAGATACACAAGAAACAGCGAAAATCACCCGCAGTTCTTCACAAATTTTTAGCCCCGAAACGACCAAGACGGATTCTTCTCTGTCAAAATTGCCTGAGACTGCGCAACTTGAGAAGGAAATTGAAATCACACCGCCTGAGACGATTCTCTCCATGAGTCAAGAAATGGATCAATCACAGCTTCGTCCTAATCAAATGGGTGAAGTTCAGCCTCATGTAGAAGCGCTTCCTGTTCAGGTAGAACATCCTGCCCCCCCGGCTCCAAACTTTGCCCTTTTGTTGACCCCAGAAGTCAAAGAAGCGCATATGAATGTGGCTAAGACCATCATGTCAGTGAATAATAACCTTGATGTTTCACTGTCCTTGGCCAACCATCTTCATGATTCCTTAGAGAATCTCCGTGCTGCAGACTCAGGTTTTGGCCGCGATGCCAAAATTGCAAGGGCCTTGGATCAGAGCGAAGAATCAGCAAAAATGCTGATGCGTCATCTGGGTTCAAACAGCGATCTTTCGCAAGTGCTCAAGGGCAAATCTGATGCTGAAATTAAAACATTTGTGACTCAGGCGCTTCAGAAAAGCATGGGCTATTCTGATAAAGAGATGGCAAAGTTATCCACAAAAAAACAAGCTTGGATAAACCGAACGGTTGCTGGAATTAAAGCTGGTATGGTGCGTCAACCTGCAGGTGAAACCAAAGGACAGATTGTGCGTGCTCTTGAAGGTTTGGAACGTGCTTCCCGCCAAAGTTTTCAAACTTTGGGAAATCTACACCCTTTATCCATTCAGTGCTTGGGCGTAACACCACAAGAATTAAAGACCAAACTTGAGGAGCATATGGGGCATAACCCGCCTGAAATCTTTGCCGCGATTGGCAAGGGTTTGGAGGGTGCCTTTGGCACGGTTCACGAAAATCCCGATACCTATCAAATTACTGGGATCAACCACAATGGCGTTGAGTACAATGTGCTCAGAGAATTAGGCCGGGGGCAATGTGGAGCCGTTCTCTTGATTCAAGGACCCGAACCCGAGTCTAAACAATTTGCGCTCAAACCCTTGGATGCCGATCCCCGTGCGATCAATGAATTACAGATTCAAATCCGCGCGGAAAGTGATACTTCCTTAAAAATTGGAGGCGTGGTTAAACAGGGTAATCAGGTTTTCGCCATGATTGAACTGGCCTCAGGGGGCGAAATGTTGGATAATCTGAACTTTATCAATAAATCTCTTACTGATGGACATTTGTCTCAAGAGGATGCCTTTAAAATCAATGTGCGACTTGGGATGGGTGCTGCGCAGGCTTTATCTGATTTCCACGAAAAAGGAATGATTCACCGTGATGTGAAACCCCAGAATTTCTTTCTCTCTGAATCTGGAAAGGCGCTGTTGGGAGATATGGGGGAAGCTCTTCCAGATAATACGGGTTTTACAGATACCGTTGGTTCTGGCCCCTATCTGGCCCCTGAAGTCACGACGGTAGGTGAAACTGCCAAACAATCCTCAGACAATTGGTCCTTGGGGATTATGTTGCATGAAATGCTGATGGGTTCCCACCCCTTTGATGCCACTGTTGTGGGACGGAATGATCCTGCAACCCCAGGAATGACAGCAGATAATGCAGTGCGTTTTACAAAAGGGGAATTGATGACAAGGGTTGATGGCTCCACCTTCAGTGTTGATTTCAGTACCTATGCCCCGCCTTTGGATCAACTTTTTCAGGGACTCTTTCATGCCGATCCCAGCCAACGTATGACGGCCACTGAAGCAGCCCATATTTTAAGTACGATCAATGATTCTGATTTTGATATTTCCAGTAAAACAGAGAAGTGTCGGAATTATGGAAAGAACCAAGAAAAAATTGAAAAAGCAGTTAATCAGGTTTTAGAGTCTAAAATGGCTGAGGTTCACCCGGAAATTCCTCATATTGAAGTCATTAATCGTGATTTGGCAAGATATGAGAGAGCTGTTGTGAATTATGCGGATCCAGAGTTCAGAGCGGCTGATAAACTTCAGAATAAAACTCGAACGGATGAACAATTGGATCAAATGCTGCATGAATACCAAGGTGCACTGGTCACCTGGCAAAATCACAAGCAGAATTATCTTCAGGCAAAGCAGGAATTAATGCCTGAAATTATGCAAACTGAACAAGTCAAAGCTTTGACGGATCAAACCCCCGCCTTGATTCAAAGTTTTCACTAAATTTTGAGTTCTTTTGTAAGAGCACTTGAAAATTATTCAGGTGCTCTTTTTTTTAATTGAACACTTAAACGGTTCAAGGTATCTTACCTTTCAGCAATTTCATCAATTCTCCAAGAGGCTCAAAATGAAAAAAGTTCTGATTCCCTGCCTGCTTCTGTTCAACCTCAGTGCCCCGGCTTTCGCAGAAACCCATCTCTTTGCCAACAGCCAAACCCGCAAAGTTGTGACCTATAACAATCAAGCCATGGTGACGCGAACCCTACACCTCTCAAAATTGAAACCCGGTGCGCTCACTGTTAAGATTCAGGATTTACCCGTTGACCTCATTCTTGACTCCGTCAGTGTAACGGGGCATGGAACTGCCCAGGCGATTATTCACGATCTTGAAATTCGCCCCTTAGAGAAGCAGGCTGTTCACCCTGAAATTCAAAAAATACAGGCACGTCTCAAGTCCATTCAAAATCAACGCGATCTGCTCGGCGATCAGCAAAAAGTAAACAAGGAACACCGTGATTTTTTAGCAACTGTTAAATCTATTTCAGATGAAAAAATTCGCAAACAGTTGGCGTATTATCAGATTAAATTGAAAGACTGGGAAGATTTGAATGGGTTTTTACTGCGTCACCATCAGGAAATTTTAGCCTCAGAACGGAAAATTTCTCAAGCATTGCAAAAACTCAATGAAGAGCAAAATGAGCTTCAGGAAGCGATGCGTACACTGCAAACCAAAAATCAGCAAAGAAAACAGTCGGGAAAAATCTATCTTTCTGTAGATCAGGCAGGGGATCTGGACTTGGACCTGAGTTATATGGTGCCTGGGGTGAGCTGGAGTTCGGCTTATGAAGCGCGTCTTGACAGAGAGCAAAAGAAATTAAAATTGGCATATTTTGGGGATGTGAAACAAGCAACCCAAGAAAATTGGGTCAATTCAGAACTTTCACTTTCGACTTCGAATGCACTTTGGAATGTGCGTATTCCCCAACTTTACCCTTGGCAGCTTTCCTATTACCAGCCTCCTGCCCCCAGTCCTGCATTGGCCAAAGAAAGATCCCCTAAAGGAGCCCGATCTGAATTAGAAGATGCCATCGCCTTGGGGGGAGCCATCGTAGAAGAACGCAAGGCCGATTATGCGCAATCTGAAGTTGTGGACAAAGGCGTTTCTGTGGTTTATAAAATTCCCCAGCCGGTGAGTATTGAAAGCTCGAACTATTCCCGCCGGGTGGCCATTCTGACCCGAAGTTTTGACTATGAACAGGAATACGATGTTTTTCCCCGACTTTCTGAACAGGCATTTTTGAAGATCAAGTTCAAAAATACCAGTGGCCTGCCCTTCCTGGCTGGCCCTGCCCGAACCTATATCGATGACGATTTCAGCGGCAAAACGGGTTTGGCCTTGATCCTTCAGAATGAAGAGGGTACGATCCCCTTTGGCGTCGATTCCAATCTGAAGGTCAGTCGCAAGCAAACCAAATCTGAAGAAAGTATTGAAGGCGTTTTAAGAGATACCCGGCGCTCTAAACGCGCCTATCAGATGGAAATCAGTAATTTTACCAAGGAAGCCCAAAAGGTCAATCTCTACGACCATCTGCCGATCTCAAAGGATCAGCGTATTAAGGTGAAATTAGTGGATATTCAGCCCAAACCCGATAAAATGGAAGAAACTGGCATTCTGAAATGGGAGTTGAAGCTGGCACCCTGGGAAAAGAAAACCGTTTCGCTTGAGTTTTGGGTGGATGCACCGGCCTCAATGCCTCTCTCACTCTGAGCCCTGACAAGTCTGGTATACTGCTTGCTAAACTGAACCTGAAAGGAAGAATTGCCGCGTGTTTCGTACTCTTGCAGCCAAACGTTGGCTGTTTATTGGCTTGGCGATCTTGATCTTTATCGTAGATCAGGCCAGTAAAGCGCCTTTTCGCGCTTGGCCCTTGTATCACAGCAAGCCAGTACTGCCTGTCTTGGCGTTTACTTATGTTCAAAATACAGGCAGCTTGTTTGGGATATTTCAAGGCAATGCCTTTATTCTCGGGCTTGTTTCACTGAGTGTTTCAATTGGTATTTGTTGGTATGCCTGGCATCAGCCCAAGCATTCGGGTGTTTTGCCCTATGTCACCCTTGGCTTTTTATTGGGGGGGGCCTTGGGGAATATGCTCGACCGACTGATCTTTGGATTTGTGGTTGATTTCTTCGATATCCAATGGATGGGTAAAAATATCTGGCCGGTTTTCAATGTGGCGGATATTGCGGTGGATGTTGCGATTGCACTCTTTTTGCTCATGGCATTTATTGAAAAACCCGAACAAGTTGTTTTAGATGGGGTAGTTGAAGGACTTTCAGAATCCGAACTACTTGAAGGCCCAGACTCGAACGATGCCGTGCCCAATCAAGCTTCGATCGAATCGACTGAATCCAAATAAACGTGTATAAATTAAAATAACCCCCTTTCAAATGAAGGGGGTTATTTTATGGGCTGCCAAAGGGTGATCCAAGCAAAGGTTTCTGGCTCAGGGACGGGCAGATATTGCCGCAGGAGTTTTATCGGGCCATCGGGTAGCGTGAGCCTGAATTTCATCGCCTTGCTTTTTTTGAGCTGATAAGCATTTGATTCAAAAAGTTGAACCAACGTTTTGAGGGTAAAATGTCTTAAAAACAGTCGTTGTCGTCCCCCCCAGACTCCCTCCTGCCATTTTCCCAATAATAAGAGCAATAAATGGTAGTAGTTTCCCATATGATAGTCAATGCTGATCAGCGGGCGGGCAGGCAATTCGGCAAGAAATTGGCCTGGGTCTTTTAAGGTTTCCAGATAATGATTGAGCAGAAGCGGTTTGGATTCAGAGGGTGATAAGAGGGATTTACTCTCAAGCGGGTGGATTCCGGCCTGGCGATTTAAAACCGATTCAAAGGGGCTCAAAAGTTCTGTGAATTCCCAGCCTTCTTCAGCCAGCAATTCGCTTATCATTTCTGGCAAAACCCACCGTTCCTGGCTGAGTAAATCTTTTAATAATCCCGATTCTTCAGTAAAACGCGCAGAAATTCCCTCGGAAAGATTTTTGAACTTTTGATGGGCCTCCGTATAAAATTCGCGGGAATAGTGGGTGCTGAGCAAAACGGTATCTTGGGGGTCAAATTCAAGATTCAGTTGGCGATAATCCAGGCTTTGGGGATCAAAACGTTGGGCTTCAAGCGCCTGCTCCCAGACCCGCGTACCGGGAAAGGGGGTCATATGGGTGACATAGGCCGTGGCAAATAAATCATGGCCTTGGGCAAGTAAATCCCAGGTTGCTTTCAAATCTGAGACTTCCTCATGTTGATCCCCGATAATCAGGTTGCCATGGGCATAGAGACCATGGCACTGGCAAAGTTCTAATACCCGTTGGTAATCAGCATGACTGGTTCCCACGCCTTTGAGTTGTTTGATCAGACGATCTGAGCCCGATTCCATGCCAAAGCTGATCAAGAGCATATTCATATCTACCAAAAGTCGGCAGATCTCTGGGCTGAGCGTATTCGAACGCGAAGAACAGAGAAAGAAAAACCGCTTGTGTAAACCTGCTGCTCGAATTGCTTTTACCAAAGCTTCCAAACGGCTTTTTTTGAGCGTAAAGAGATCATCCGAGAGGGTAATTTGGTCGCAGTCGGGATAATGTTTTGCAATCGACTCCAGTTCCTCAACCACCCATTCCGGGCTGTGAAAACGCCAACTGGGATTGACCAAGGGCGCTGAGCAGAAAGTGCAGCGGTAGGGGCATCCCCGTGCCGTATGCACATGAAAGAGCGGTTTAAAATCTGGAAAATGGGTAGCCAAAGGGGCAAACATCTTGGCCCGGTTGGGATGGGCCAGACGATCGAGATTTTGAATCGGTGGGCAGCGACCGGTATTGACGATCTTCCCATTTTCATGAAAACTCAGTCCCGGAATTGTTTTCAAATGCGCGGGGTGAAGCTGATTGGCTTGAAAAGCGCGCACAATGCTTTCCATTGCTTCTTCTCCCTCACCAACCACCCCGATATCGATTTCAGGGTGCAAATCATAGGCATTGGTGGCAATATGGGGGCCGCCCAGCACAATCGGAAGATCTCGCCAGGCTTTGATTTTACGTGCTTCTGCCAAGGCCGCTGGCAGGGTTTCGGTATAGGCCGAAATACCTACCAAATCAGGTTCAAAGGCGATGATATCCCCAGCACAGAGGCCAATTTGGGTTTCAATGCCCGAAATTTCCTGTTCTAACCAAGCAGCAATCGAAGCCAGACCCAAGGAGCCCACGCGTTGGCTGCGGGGCTGATAAAAATCATCCACATAAAGGAATCCGATCCGGATCATTGCTTTGGCTCCTGCAGGGATGCCCTAATATAGCCCATTCATGAAGGGGTTTTCAAGCAAGATTCTGAATTTGGTGCCTAAAAGCGGTACCACCCCCCCAAAAAACTTCTTACTGCCCTGACAAGATTTTGAGCCTAAGACGGTATAATGGGGTTATGCCAGATATTCAATCACGCGTGCGCGTCGCTCAACTCATGACCGGTGACACTCCCCAGGGGCTTTATGTCAAAGGGGAGCATGGAACCTTTGCCTCCCATGCCGAGGCCGAAACCGTTGCCAAAAAGGTCGCCGATGCGCCGGATCAGGATGCTGTCATTCTTGAAACAGAAAATGGCGGCTACCAGGTTTTAGGCGTAGACGAAATCCATACCCTCTTGCCCGCAGGCCAATTGGGTGGCGATGTGATTCGCGAAGCGCCGATTGTATCTTTTGTGGCTTCAGATCCCCTCACAGGGCAGGAGAATGTGATCGGACAACACAGCGCGACAGATTCTGCTCTTGAAAATGCACCCGTTCGCAAAACAGCCCTTGATAAATATGAACAGCGCTTTGGAAAACAATTAAACAAAGTTTTGGGTGAAGATAAACAAGCCTATCTGAATGAGCTGAATCAATTGCAGCAATCCCTCGAAGCCCAGGGGATTAAAGTCACGATTGAGCTGGATGACGATGTCTTTGAAAATCGCGAAAAGCTTGAAGGCTTTCGCAATATGCTCAACTATGCCCATGACAATCTTCAAACCTTAAAAGAACGCAGCATCACTGAAATCGCGATTGTCGATGAGTGGGATGGGGTCTTTGGCACCAAGGTGGATCTCGAATACGACAAGAAAGAGGGAGTTCGCCGCCTTGAAATTGGCGATGACTTTCTCAATGACTGGGGTGAGAGCCATAACCTTCTCGATAAAACCAGTTTGAATAAACTGAAAGACGAAATGGGCGAAACCCTGAAAGAGGATGAACTTGAGCAGCGTACTGCCGTGTTCAACGATATCCGCTCGAGCCTGACCCAAACCCACCGCCAGCTGAACAGTCTGCAACAGCGCTCCTTTCAGGGCGAAAAAATTGATCCCAAACCCGTACTTGAAGGGCTTGAGCAGGAATTGAAACGGCTTGAAACAGAAGTCATCCCTCAGGCAGAAAAACGCTTTGAAAATTTGAGTGTCAAACATGAACGCAAGTTATCCCAGCGCTATCTTGAGACCTTTGAATCGACGGTTAAAGGTGTGCGCGATCAGATGGAAAAACTGCGCAAGCTTCCTCCGGATATGGACAGCCTCGAACTCAATGCTCGGCTTGAAAAGCTGAAATTGTTGCTGCTTAAGGGCATGAAAGAAATTCCTGACCAACGTAATTATGTAGGGCTTTACAGTTCGGGCTTTGGAGACGGGGCCCGACCCAGTGCGGGCGTGATGTTTTCCCATGCCTTTGGCGAAGAAAAGAACACCGTGGCGAGCATTCGTGCGGGCACCTCTGCGCCTTTGAAAATGCAGGGAAATAGTAAAAACGATATCATGCTCGGCTTGGGCTTGAACCATACCTTTCATTCCGGCAATAAACTTCTTGATGGAGCCAATGCCAGTGTGGGGATTGGTTTTAGCCGTGACACACCCTTTTTCGTAGGGCTAACGGCTTCCAACAGCTGGTATTTGACGCCTTACCATGGGCTTCAAGATGAGATGTCTGTGGTTGGGGGCGTGCATGCCACGATTGGCTCCTTTAACAATCTCGGAGCCAGTGTCGATCTCAATAAACATCTTTCCAGCAAAGTCGATTTCGAAGGCTATGGCGAGGTTTCGCTTTGGAACCAGGCCGCAGAAGCTGAGCTGGAGCTGGCCTTGTCTAAGAACAAGGATTTTTATGTAACGGCTGGTGTAGGCACCAATAAACTGCTCTATGCCGGAATCGGCATTGCCGATAAATATGAATTGGAAGTGGGCTTGGGCGGCATTTCCGTTGGCAAAGACTCCAATAATCTGCCGGGTGAAACGGGCTGGGAAGTGGGTGTGAGAAATTTCATTCTGCCGATTCCCTATTTCCGCCACAACCGGGTTCCAGGTTACCAGTTCAGCTATAACGATAAGAGTACAGAGTATATCACTCCCAACGGTTCTTTCATGACCATTCGCCAGAATGAATTGGGTGAAAATTACCGGCAGGCCTATGTTCCCGATCCCAAAGCTTCAACCGACCCGAATAAGGTGGTCTACCGTCGGGTGAGTTCAAAAGCTGAACTCGATCATTTAGACCAGGCCCCCAGCCGTGAAATCAGCATTGGGCCACTGGGTTATTTGACTGTCTATGAAGAGGGTAAAAAAATCATTGATGATGGCTTGATTCAAAAAGAGATGAACGAAGCCGATTTGGGCATTATTACCGATCAAGCGGGCGTGCTTTGGTTTGATCGGATGAAAAAAGACGGCGATCGTTCGCTCGGCAATCGCCGGGAAGAAATGCCCCTGCCACTTTACCGCGCAGTCCACTACTAAAGCGAAGCTTTGAATGGCTCTGCCTGTTTGAGAGCCATTCAAGCCTTTCTGAGCTTAAAACCGTTTTTTTGACAAGGCTTCAAGCTGGCTGTCCAATTGATCTTCATCGATCTCGCCGCGCGCTTTGGCAAGTATGGCTTTGAGTGCTGCTTGGGTAAATTGTCGCAAACCTTCAGGAGACAGATCCAATTCATAGTCTTCTTTTAAACTGGCTTGCAGTGCATCATAGGTGTTTTGATCAAATTTTCCACTGACTTTTTCAGCAGGCATGTCGAGGGTATCTGCCTGAAGTTCTTTGACCAAGACTTTGCCCAATTCTTTGCTGAGATCTGCACCTGGCGCAAGTACTTCGGGTATTTCTTCGGGATCATAAAACGCGTCTAAAAGCTGTGTTTTTGCTGTCTCAGCAGGTGTGTTTCCCTTTAAGATTGCTTGCAATACGGGGATCTCATTCCTGCTATAATTGCTCAGGCAAAGGCCGATGAGCATTTGCTCTTCTGGCTTGAATTGCGATTGAAACGATTGAAAACCAATCTCATCTGGCTTTGACGGCGCGTGTAAGGGTTGGCTGCGTTGGTCGTAGAGATAGGCTTCAAGGTTTTCATTGGCCTGATCACGGGTAATTTTACCCTGAAAGTAATTTTGGACATCGCCGATAAAATTTTTGAACTGAGCATCGGTCATCATCTCATCTTTGTCAAAATGCTCAAGTACAAAGGCTTTGGCTTTGACAAAACTTTCTTCGTTCCAAACGCCTGTTGCTTCAGCCCCTATTTCCTTTTGAAATTCTGAAACAAAGGCTTTCAGCTCTCTTGGGCTATAGTCCAATTTGAATTTATCTTCGTCATCACTTCCTCCAAAGCCCCAAACAGTCAAAGCCAGTACAAATTGACCCGCTTCTTTTTCGCTTAAGGAGTAGAGGTTCTGCTCGCTTTTGAGCGCATTGTAAATCGGATCATCGCTGCCATTGTCCATGAACTGCAGGGTTCCCTGAATTTGGCCTGTTTTGATAGTTTGCCCCAGTTGGACCTGATCCAAGTCCATTTCAGTCACTTTAAGGTTATAAACCTGGGGAGCAGTTGTATTTTCTGAGTTCAGCAGTACGAGATTGTGGTTGCCATCCTGGCGTGCCAGGGCTTTGGTATTTTCAAGTTCTTGCTCAGTTTGGCTGGGTAGAACGGTATTGGCTGAAAGAATTTGGGCTTGAATTGTTTTGGCTGAATTCGAGATATTCCCCACGTCTGGCTCCTTAAATGCAACTAAGTTTTACTTATTATAAACCACTGATAACTCGCGGGAATTAAATTCATGTAAAGAATTTGAGTTTTATCTGGTGTTTTGTGCTGATTTTTGAACGCATGAAGTGAATGAATTGTCTTCGCCGGATGTCCTTGAGCTTGGCGTCTGCGCTTCAAGATTCCACCCTCGGAAGGGCGACAATACCCCGCCTGTGCAGCAAACTGCCCTCATAGCGAAAAAAAGCGCTCAAACGCTTGTGATAGATGATCAGGGCTTTTAATTCTTCAATTTTGGCTGCAAAATGATCCCGTTGGGCTTGGGCCAGAGCGAAAGCCAAACCTCGGCCCGCATGGTATCTTTCTTTTTCTGCTTCAAGTCGTGCTGATTGAGCTGCTTTTGTTTTTTTTGCGGTTTGAATCTGGGTTCTTGCAAGATTCAACTCCAGCCAGGCCTTTCTGAGGTCAAACTCAACCAAGACCTGTAAATTATGCAAGGCTTCACTCTGACTTTTCTGATCGTTAAGGGCCTGTTCAAGCTTTGCCTTTTCGGCGCGACTGCCCAAGGAATAGGAGAATTGTGCGCCTCCGGTTAAATCAAAGCCACTGCCAGGCAGATTGCCCAAAGAACCCAGAAAGGCTTCAGCATAACCACTTTTGCCCAAGCTGATAAACAGATCCAGTTTGGGCAATAGACCATCCCGTGTGCGTACGATTTCGAGGCGCTGTTGGTTTATTTCTGTTTGAGCCTGTAGAATTTCAGGCCGCTGTTTCAATGCAAGTGCCAAATGGCTTTCAAAGGCTTCAAGCTTTTCTTCGGGCAGCTCGAGGGGCAAGCTGATTTGCAAGGGAGTCACTGCCCAGTTCTGGGGATCCGGTTGAATCAATCGCAAGAGGTTCAAACGATTGCGCTGAATTTCAGCCTCGGCATTGTTTAAATCCTGTTGTCTGAGGGCAACTTCGGCTTCGAGGGTAATTTTTTCGACAGGGGCCAGACGGCCCAAGGCTATCCGGGTTTCTGTTTCACTTAATTCCTGTTCTATCAAGGCCAAAGATTCTTGAACCAGGGCAAGCGATTGCAGAGATTGAAGGTAGTCCCAAAAAGCCTGTTCAGTCTCAGCCACGATGCTCAAGGCCAGGCCTTGGAGTCGGAATTCAGCTAAGCGTTTGTCTTCGCGGGCCAATTCAATGCTGGCGCGATTCACCTCAGGATTTTGGCCCTGCAAAAGGGCCTGGGTAAAGCTGAGCCCTATTCGCGTTTGATTCTGAGTGGCACTGCGATCACTCCAGGTTCTGCCACTGAAATTGGAGCGTACATCAAGCGCCAGTTTGCTGCCTGTTTCAAATTCTTTTTCAAGGCCCATTCTGACTTCACTGCTGCGGGATAGAATATCTATAAATTCAGTGGAATTGCCAAGAATCCGGGGGGTATTGTCGCCACTGAGGTTTGCAGATGCACTGATACGGGGATCAAAACGTGCTGTGGCAAGCGACTCCCCCCAGGTTGAGTTTTCCACTTGAAGCAATTCAAGTTTGAGCGCAGGATTATTCTTCAATGCCAGAAGCCCAGCCTCAAGGATATTCAGTGTTAAGAGCTGATGCGCAGGAGCCTGATGTGTTGTTTTGCTGGGTATTTCCTCTGCAAGGCCGGCGGAGGCACCTTGAAGAGTCAAACCCAGCAGCATCAAAGCCAAGCGTATTTTAGGCATCCTGAATTTCCTCTGCGTGGGCTGGAGCTGGTTTTTTTTCACGGGTTTTCTCAAGGCTATAGTAAACCAGGGGCACAATAATCAGGGTAAGGAGGGTGGAACTGCTCAGGCCACCGATCACGGTTCGGGCCAAAGGCGCTTGGGCTTCGGAACCCTCTCCCAAGCCGATCGCCAGAGGCAGCAGCCCCAAGACAGTGGTCAAGGTGGTCATTAAAATCGGACGCAAACGTCGAAATCCAGCTTCTTCAACGGCTTTCCGCAAGGGGAGGTGCTCTTCTCTGCGCAGTTGATTGATTTGATCCACCAATAAAATGGCATTGTTGACCACAATACCCCCCAACATAATCGCCCCAATAAAGGTCTGGAGATTAAAACTGGTTTTTGTCAGGAAGAGGGTCAGGATCACGCCAATGGCAGCCAGGGGCACAGAAAACATTACCACAAACGGATCGAGAAAGGATTCATACTGAGCCGCCAAAATCATATAGACCAAAAGCAAGGAGAGTACCAAGCCGATCATCAGTTCTCTGAAGGATTTCTGTTGTTCTTCGATATCGCCTGCCAGACTGACAGAAAAATCACGGGGCAGATTGAGATCCTTCAGAGCAGACTGAATATCCGCTTGAACTTCTGCCAGCGGTCGCCCATCAGCCTCTGCTGAAACCGTAATCACCCGCTCTTGATCTTTGCGCTCAATCATGACGGGGCCATTGGTGCGTTCAGTGCTCACGAAATTTGCAAGCGGAATCAATTTGCTTTGGGTGGTACTGACGGGCAGTTGCAGCAAATCCTCAACAGGGTGGCGATCGGCGCCGGCAATTTTGACCCTGATTCTGAATTCTTTGCCTGCTTCGCGGTAGGTGGTGGTGGCCAATGATCCTGATATGGCAGTTTGTAAGGCCCGTCCCAAACTGTCGATATTCACGCCCAAGGCACCCGCTTTTTGACGATCAACGATTAAGCCCGCTTCAGGACTGCCACTGTCTCGGTTGATACGAATATCTGCAGCGCCTTTCACTGCTTCGATTTTATCTGCGACCTCCCGGCTTAAACGATCTGCGCTCTGAAGATCAAAACCTTTGACTTCAACTTGAATACGCGCATCAGAGGTATTGTTAATCAGGCGAAAGACAAAAAAAGCGCTTGAGGGCTGAACCCTTAACTTCACACCTGCAATTCCTGAGAGCTTTTTACGCAATTGGGTAGCAATCAGCAGCCCAGAACGTTTTCTTTGATTTTGAGGTTTCAGATAGATCCGCAGCTGACCTTTGTTGGAAGCGTCCCCTCCCCCGAAGCCCGTGGCTCCCAATTCGGTGAGTACGTGCACTGCTTCAGGCACTTCTTTGCGCACGATCGCTTCAATTTTATGAAATTGTTTTTCAAGCACAGCCAAGCGAATGCCGGGTTCCATTTCGCCATTGACGCGAATTTCACCTTCATCTGCCTGGGGCATAAATTCGACAGGGATCAGCGGGGCCAAAGGCAGGGTGGCAAGCAGCAAAAGAAAAACGCCAGGCAGGATCCAGAAACGTTGGTTTAAGGCGCTGCTCAAAAAATGACGGTAGGCCCTGTCCAATTGATCCAGACTTGCGTTTCTTGTAATTTTCTGCCGGGTCTTGCCCCGGCGGAGCACCAGGGCCGTCAACATGGGGACCAAGGTCAAGGCTATCACCAGCGAGCAAAACAGGGAGAAGCTGACGATAATCGCCAATTGTTGATAGGTGACCCCTGAAACACCTCTCACAAAGATCAGGGGTAAAAAAACGGCAACCGTTGTCAAAGTGCTGGATAGAATCGCAGACCCCACCTGACGGGAGCCGGTAATGGCTGCTTCTTGAGCCGAGAGGCCTTCTTCGCGGTTGCGGTAGATATTTTCAAGTACCACAATCGCACTGTCTACCAACATGCCGATACCCAGTGCCAAGGCCCCTAAACTGATGGTATTGAGTGTAAATCCTGCAAAATACATCAAAATAAAGGTCGCGATGATGGAAACAGGAATCGCAGTTGCGATCACCAAAGTGGTTTTTAAATTGCGCAGAAAAATAAACAGGATCAGAATCGAAAGCAGTCCACCCAGTAAAACGGCTGTGGCGACATTTTGTAGCGAGCGTTTAATAAAGCTTGAGGTATCCACCAAGACGGGCAATTGGATTTGCTGCTGTTCCTGGTTGATTTTTTCGACTTCTGCGATGACCTTGCGAGCCACTTCGACCGTATTGGTACCCGCTTGTTTGCGAATCGCCAGGCGAATGCCCGCTTTGCCATTGACCCGAACCAGAGAGGTCATTTTTTGGCTGGTGTCTCTGATTTTCGCAATTTGCCCCAATTGAACCGGAACTCCCTGACGCAGTGCCACCACTGTATTTTCAAGTTCACTTAAATCTTTAAACTGCCCTGATGTGCGCACCAGAATGTCCTGATGGGCCTGTTCAACCGAACCCGCAGGTAACTGCAGATTGGCAGCATCGATCTGTTTGAGAATTTGATCAAAGGGTATTTTAAGCGCCAAAATTTTTGCAAAATCAAGATCCACCTGAATTTCACGGGAAAGCCCTCCCAAGGCATCCATGGAGGCCACACCGGGAACCCGTTCCAAGCGGTTTTTGATATCTGAATCTATCAGCAGCCGTGTTTGAATCGGATCTAAATCGCTCTCAACCCCCAGAATTACGATCGGAAAACTGGCGACATCAAATTTAAACAGTCTGGGTCGATCTGCGTCCGCAGGCAGGCGGTTGATAATTCGATCAATTCTTTCGCGCAATTCATTGGAGGCTTCATTTAAATCTGAACCAAAGGCAAAGGTGACGCGTACCTGGCTATTGCCTTCTCGTGAGGCTGAGGTAATTTCTTCTACGCCGGGGGCAGAGGCGACAGCTTCCTCAATCGGTCGACTGATCAATTCCTCAATTTCTTCTGGGCCAGCACCCGTATAGGGGGTGGTGATGGTCAGGGTTGGTAAAGCCACATCCGGTACCAGGTCAATGGACAGGCGACTGAGCGCGACGCTGCCGATCAAGAGAATGATCAAAACAAACATACTTGTAAACACAGGGCGGAGAATAAAAAAACGTGAAAAATTCACCTGGGCTATTTCGCCTTGTGTTTCGTGGCTTTGTTTTCAGGCATTTTGTTTTGGTTTTTTCCTTGGCGTAAATTCGGGTTCGCCAAGCGTACTTTTGCCCCTGGTTTTAAGAGCTGGTGCCCCAGGGTTACCACTCGTCCTTTAAGTTTTGGTTCAAGGATTTCGACGCGATTGGCTTGAACAATTCCTGTTTTAACTGAGAAATAGTCTACCTGCCCTTGTGTGTTGAGCACAAAGACTCCAAGGGAGTCTTGCGCTTTTCTGACCAGGGCGCTTAGGGGGATGACCTGGGCTGAAGGATGGGTGGCGAGCAGAAGTTCAATTTTAAGAAACATGCCGGGTTTAAGTCGAAAATTGGGATTTGGGATTTCAAGCTCAAGCTCTGCGGTTCTGCTTTCTTCACTCAGCAGGGGAGCCAGCCGGGCCACTTTTCCGATGAAGACCTCTCCTGGAAAAGCATCAGTTTGGATGCGCGCAGTTTGACCCAATTGGATGCGGGCGTAGTCCTTTTCTGTGAGTGGTGCCCGCGCCCGAATCAGATGAAGATCGATTAAACTCAGCAAGGGGGTATTCAAAGCCAAGGTCGTGCCTGGGTCCACAAAGCGCTGACTGACGACAGCTTGTGAGGCCCCTCCGTTCCACAAGGCCTGAATTTTGGCTTCTTCCCGTTTGATTTGAGCCTGTCGAATTGATGCTTGGTTCTGTTGAATACGGGCCTGTGCCGTCACCAGGCGGGCTCTGCTGCTCTCCAATTCAGAATTTGCTTTGTCCAATTCCTCCTGTGAAGCAAGCTTTTTCTGATAAAGCGCAACCACGCGGTTTAAATCGCCTTCAGCCCGTTCAAAGCCGACCTGGATTTCCTGAATACTTGCCATATCTACCTGACGTGCAGCTTTGAGCTGTTCAATTTCCTGCTGAAGAAGGGTATCTTCAATCTGACCCAGGATCGCGCCGCGCTGAATGACTTCCCCCATCTGGCCGCGCAAAGAGAGCAAGCGACCCGAAACACGGGATGAAAGGGTAAATTGGGCGAAGGGCAGAGCAGAACCACTGAGTTGTCGGGTTTCCTGAATGGCTTCAGTTTTGACTTCTGATACTTCAACTGTGATCGGCGGACGGGAGGGCTGTTTCTCTTTTCGACTGGCATATACTTCCTGCAAGCGAAAATTCAAGCCCCAAGCCAAACCTAGAATTAGAATAACTGCCCCCAAGCTGACAGTTAATTTTTGGGCAGTCATTTATGCCTGTTCATCGTATCCTGAAATAATATAATCAATGGCCTTTTGCAGAATTCTGTCCCAATGGGCACGAATTTCAGGTGAGTATTCGTTATCGCACTCTGAAATAGCCTGCATGAAACTGCGTTTCCAATAGGAGTAGAGTTCGGGGCGAATATTTAAATTCTTTTTGCCATGGCTCTCGCGAATCCGGGCCAAACCACTTTTTCCAACCGGATTGTCATCGGCAAACATCAGTGCCAGATTAATGCCTTGACGAAGTAAGCCCTTTTGAACTTCAAAATTGGTGTTTGCGAACATCGGACGAATATCTGGATGGCTGTCGAGAAAAATTTGATAAAATCTGCCGATGATATCCGTCTGGTTCAGGCATCTGCCAAAGCTCAGTTTTACAAAATCACTATCTTTCATGCAATAAACTCCAATTTTATATCCACATTTTGGGCCTGGGTCGTCAACGCGCCAATCGAAATCCCGTTGACACCTGTCCAGAGATAATCGGGCAAGGTTGCATAGGTGATTCCACCAGAAGCTTCAAGAAATAAATCGCGGTGTTCGGGATGATTTCTGACCAAAGCCACAGCTTCCGAAATCATCTCTGGAGGCATATTATCGAGCAGAATGGCATGCATACCCCCTACTTCCAAGGCTTCACGCAGTTGATCCAGACGATCGACTTCCAACTCAATATAGACTTCAGGATCAGCGGCGATCACGCTTTCAAGCGCTGCCTTAACGCCACCTGCAGCGACCAGATGGTTGTCTTTGAGCATGGCCACAGAACTCAAATCCCGGCGATGATTATACCCGCCTCCCACAGCGACTGCATATTTTTCAAACAGGCGCAAACCAGGTGTGGTTTTGCGGGTATCTAAAATTTTAAAGCCAACGGGAGCTTCGAGCGATACATGTTTGCGGGTTAATGTTGCAATCCCACATAAACGTTGCAAAAGGTTCAACATGACGCGCTCACGCATCAACAGTTCTTGAGAGGGGCCCTTCAGCTCAGCCAGAACGGTTCCTGCTTTTACGGCTTCCCCATCGGCCTGCATGAGCTTGACTTCAACATCTTCCGAAAAAATATGCGGCAAGACTTGGGACCCTGCAAAAACAAGATCCTGGGCTGCTAAAACATGCGCAACCGACTGGCTCTCAGGATCAATGGTGCTTAAAACTGTAATATCGCCTTGGGGCATATCTTCAGCGAAAAACCAGGCAATGCGCTGATTGACATAGGCTGGATCCAGTTCAAGGGTACGAATAAACCAAAGTTCAGGGGTTTGGGTCAGATCATAGGCAGGCAAAGTCATCGCAGACTCCTTCAACGGTGAGTAAATCCTCCCTATTGTAACCGATTCACTCTGTCGACGGTGAAAGCTCAAATGAGTGCACTATGATTCAACTTAGCGATGCGTACGGGGAACAAGGGGTGTTTCTTCGCGCAGGTGATTATCATAGCCTTTTTGAAATGCGGTTTCAAAATTGTTTTGCCTTTGTTGAAATTCTTCAACGTCTTCTGTGGCAGATCCTCCCCCAGGCTCATGGGCCATGAAGATTTGGTTCATGAGCACCTGGTAGCTTGAAACAATGCCCTTTTGCCAGTTTTCGACCTGGTTTTTTTCACGTTTGGCTTGGGTATCGATGCCCTTGTTGAGCAGGGTTTCTATTCCTTTGACACCAGAAAGCTTTGAAACCCCTTTGCTGAATACTTTGGCGATAAACGCCCCTTGATCCACCTTGGCTTTTTCAGATTTGGCTAATTTTTCAATCGTTTTTTCAGTCGCTCTGAGCAAATAGCCCATCTGGTGACTGAGTTTATCGATTTTTTTCTGATCGGGTGGGCTTTCTAAAATGGCATCGGCATACTCACGGGTTGCGTTGCCCAAAATCTCACCCAGGGTATCGGCTGCCTGATCGGGGTTTTCGGGATTTTTTTCTACAATCGAATCCAGGCTGCGATTCAGTAAAAGGCTGTCTTTGCCGCGGTTGCGATCTGCCTGAAATTCGAGTTCATTGGCAATCCCGATCGGGTCAGACTTCAACAGCATTTCACTGATGCCCCCTTTCACCCATTTTTTTTCACTTGCCTTAAAAGCTACGCTGAGGTTTTCTGTGTCCTGGGCCATTTTGATCATGCGGGCTTTGACTTGCGCTGATCCAGGCCCCTTCAGCTCAGAAAGGGCTTCTGCAAGTTCAACAGCTGGGATCGAACGGGTGCCATTGGGGTCACGGTGTTCCAGGGCTTTGGCGAGCGCAGAATAGACCTTTTCTTCGAGTTGACGTCCACCACTGGATTTTGAGGCAAAACTTAAAAGCCTCAAGTCTTCTGCCAATTTTGAGAGTGCCATGGGCCTTTGACGGGCATCCCGTGGGCCAGCAATCTTTTCAAGCATTTCTTGGCTAATTTGTTCGGGGCTGAGTTGCGAATAGTGTCGCTCAGCAGAGCTTATATTTTTTCGATCTTGCAAGCGCTGCAATTGGGTTCCCAATTTTTCAAGCTTGTTCTGTTCCTCTGGCGTTGCGGTTTCAAAGGCTTGATTAAATGCTTCTCGAATCTGCGCACGATTTTCTGGGTGTTGATCATACCAGGATTGAATTTCCTGATTTGAAGACTCAGCCAATTTGACAAGCTCTGCTTTTGTCAGCGAAAAATTTTCAGTTTCTGATTCAAAAAGCGGATACTGAACCGAATTTGGATTCAATTTGAGTGACTGGGATGAACTGTGGATCTCTACGCTGTTACCCTGTTGAAGCGCATCCAGGGTGGCTGCTTCATGTGAGTCGATTCCGTCTTTCGCCATGGCCACCTGAATTTGTTTGAATTCAGATGAACTGATCGCAGATTCAGATTGAACTGCTTTTTGAATGGCATTAAATACGTTTCGATTCACATTGGGCATCGGATACATTTTCCTTAATGAATGGAGTCTTCATTTTTCATACCACAGGAAAGCGAATTTTATACAAAAAGTTAATATTTCTTGATTTTTTAAAAAATCCTCAAAGATCTGATTGCGTGTATTTCTTGGGGCGGTGTGAGCCTTCCTCAAAATTAAGTTAAATTGAATGGAAAGTCTGATCGTTTAATTCTTGTTTTTGCCCTGTACTCGCAGAATACTCTCTTTATATAATGAAATATATTGATTAGATTTCAGGTGAATATGCAACCTTTGAACCCCCGCGCTCTGAGCAGTCAACCTCCTTTTTTGCCCTCAGCATTCCCGCTTGAAAAGCCAAGCGAAGCTCTTTCTCCTGCCATGCTGAAAGAAACCCTTACCCTCGAATCAGGTCAAAAAGGAACGCTCCCGTCTCAACCCTTGCCATTTGAACACCCTCTGCTGGCAGAAACAGCGAAAAAGCCGCTAAAAAATCAGCCAAAGAATTTGAAAGCCAAGCCCCTTGAAGAAAAAAAACAAGAAAAGCCGCCTGAGCCCCCCCCTGATCCCGATCTGGGAATTGAGAAACCGCCTGCCTTGGTAGGCTCTAAGCGTGCGCCTGAAAAAGGGGACCAGGCGATCTATGAACAGTATCTCAGTGTTCAACGTGAAGTCAGAGATGAACTGAAGGGGGCAGGCAAAACGCCTGTACTTTCAGAGCAAAAATCTCAAATGCTTACCAAACTGGCTTTGCGTTTGGGGCAAGAAGAATTTTTGAATTTACCTGAAACCGTTCAAAGCGACGTGCTCAGATTTTTGGAAAAGTTTGAGCTTTCTGATTTGGTTTTGGCTGAAGTTCAGGCCGAAGGAGGGGCAGATGTTAAGGAGGGGATCGTTACAGGTACAGGCGTTGATGGCCACTATACCAATTCAATCCTCTTTTCACTTCAGGGCTTGATTTCCAGTCATCGCTTAAGTCCTCAGCTCTTAGCGGCCCTTGATAAATTTCGTGAAGCCCCCCTGCATGAATCGTTGACTTCACAACGCATGACGCTGATAAGAAGTGCCTTACAGGAGTTGGCTTTCCCTGAAAAAATTGAACAGCATTCCAAAGGTACCTGTGCTCCGACGACGGTGCAAATACTCTTGTCGCTCAAAAATCCAGAGTTGTATCTCCAACTGCTGGCTGATTTGGCAAGCCCCTCGGGAGAGGTTGCGCGCGATCATTTGAACGGAAACAGGGGCATGGAACGGGAAGCAGATACCCTGATAGATGATCGCAGTGGCAGAAGCCTTTCCAGCCGTCTGATCCAACCAGCTTTTATGGAATATGCAAACGGCGATCAAAGCTATGACAATCAAAAGGATCGCAATTCTGACGGCAAGTCTGAATACTCTGGCCTCGATGAAAAGGGCGCAGTGCGATTATCAGAGGCTTTGTTTGGGGCCGGTAGCTATGCTTTTCGGTATGTTCATGCCCATCCAGATCCCAGTTGGCAAGGGTTTGAAAAATCTGAAATACTTTTTAATGAAATTCAAACAGCACTCTCACAAGGCGAGCCGGTGCCCGTTGGTTTGCGCTGGGGAGAAAGTGCCCACAAGATATTACTAACAGCTCTGGACCCAAGCGATCAAAAAGCCTATTTTATGAATCCTTGGGGCGAAATGCAAACCATGCCTTTGGAAACCTTTAGGCAACGTCTGGATTCGGCATCGCTGCCGCGCTCAAACCAAACACAGGGCTTCCCGGTTTTTGAGCATCTACCCGGAGCTTCAGCAAAAAAAGAGTCCTATCAAGCGATTCATAATTGGCGCTATTATAAGATTACTGATTATTTAAGTGAAGATCCGATTCTCAAATCTTTACCCGAGACTCAAAAAGATCTACTCAGGGAAAAATTCAGAAGTTTTCGACTCAGCCCTGAATTGGCTGCGCGCAATATGGATATGCTGATTGGCTTGAGCCAATCGGGATTGGCTGATGAACGTCTTTTTCAGCGGATTGAGGCCTTGCGGGATAAAGATGAGCTGGCAGCTCTGGTGAAGCTCTACAGTTGTTCTGAAAAGTTATCCGTTGAACGTTTTAAAGCGTTGGTTGCCGCTGAGCCGGATAAAAATTTGGATACTGCCTATTTTGAACTCTTAATGGACAATTTGGAGAATACCCAGCGAACGGATGCTCTGATTGCTTTGGCGCTTGAAAATAAGGCCATGAAAGAAGATGGGCGTGCTCAAGTAAAAGCAGATAGTCAGGCCAAGATCAAAGATGCCTACAGTGCGCTGCCTTCAGGCACTTCCCCAGCAGAACTGAAGGCTCTGATTCAGGATGCCGATGAACAAACCCGCTTGGCAATGCTTTTGAAAATTACAGATAAATGGGACTATCCAGAGGCTGAAAAGGCTGCTGAAATTTTGCTCTCAGGCCAAAACTTCATGCAGTTGACCTATCTTCTGCATGGGTTTGAGCCCAATACCCGTTTTGTGGGCCTGGACAGTCCCGAACAAATACTTAGATATCTGCGCAATGAGGTTCGTTCAAAATCTTTAATCGCCAAAATGGCCAAGATCCGATGATGATACAAAATGATCTGCTTTCAGCTTGCCATCAAGACTTGGAACGCTTGATTCCCTATTGGCTCAGTCATAGCGATTTGGAGCGCGAATGGCATGTGCAGAGATGGATCGACAAAGTATCAAAGCAACCCGAGGTCTACCAAGCGTTTAAAGGGGCCTTGAAACAAAACTTGGTTTTATGGGAGGCTGGCCCAGAGACAGAAAGGGATGAAGCTTACCATTTTAGCAGAGCACTTTTATTCAGCTTGATATAAAATCTTGCGAGCTGGCTTTTGCTAAAAATTTTGACTGGGAGAAGCAGCTTCACGTTTGCTCATTTTCTCAGCACGATCCGGTGATGCCGTCCTCAGAATAAGTCCCCCAGAGATTCCTTCCTGGCGTAACTGTCCCCTGTTCGTGCTTATGATAGAGGTGTATCATAGAGTATATCATTTCAAAATGGTTCCGATGCTTGCAAGAAAGGCGTTATCTGTATGTTTGGTATTGGTGTTCCTGAGCTTCTTCTGATTTTGGTTTTGGCATTGATTGTTTTTGGCCCTGGCAAATTACCTGAAGTGGGCAAAGCCATTGGGCGGGCGATGTCAGAATTCCGCGGTGCGACCCGCGAGATCGAATCTGAAATTAAGAAATAAAGGGTGGAGTTCCAACTTCGGAGCAATTACCAGCCATCAGGGGACCAGCCCCAAGCTATCGCGTCTTTGCTTTCAGGGCTCGAATCAAACCAACGCTGCCAGACTTTACTTGGGGTAACGGGCTCAGGCAAAACCTTTACGGTTGCCAATGTCATTGCGAAACACGATGTCCCTACTTTGGTGATTGCCCACAACAAGACCTTGGCAGCCCAACTCTGCAATGAATTGCGCGAGTTTTTTCCTGAAAATGCGGTTGAATACTTTGTCAGCTATTATGACTATTATCGGCCCGAAGCCTATATCCCACAAAGTGATACCTATGTCGAAAAAACAGCTTCTATCAATGAAGAGATCGACAGACTGCGCCACTCTGCTACCCGCTCTCTCTTAGATCGCAAGGATGTCATCATTGTCGCCAGCGTCTCGTGTATCTATGGCTTGGGTACTCCCGAAGAGTATTTACGCGCCTCGATACCCCTTCAACCCGGGCAGATGATTGATTTTAAAAAATTGCTCTATGCCTTAACTGAAATCCAATATCAGCGCAATGATTATGAATTGGCGCGTGGCAGCTTTCGGGTGCGTGGAGAAATGGTTGAAATTGGACTGCCCTATGATGAGCATGTCCTCAGAATTGAGTTTTTTGATCAGGAAATTGAGCGAATTTCTGAAATCGACCCTGTATCGGGTCGCCGCTTGAAAGATCTGAAGCGGGTAAGAATTTACCCTGCCAAGCACTTTGTGATGCCACCTGAAGAATTACAACGCGCAGTTCGGGATATTCAAACTGAGTTAGATGGACAACTTCAGGCGCTTGAAGCAGAGCATAAACTCTTGGAAGCCCAACGCCTGAAACAACGTACGGCCTATGATTTGGAAATGCTTCAGGAGGTAGGCTATTGCAATGGGGTTGAAAACTATTCTCGCCAGTTAGAAGGACGGGCTGCAGGCACTCCTCCTTCCACGCTGATCGATTATTTTCCCAAGGATTTTTTGGTAGTGATCGATGAATCCCATGTGACGGTTCCTCAATTGCGGGGCATGTATGAAGGCGACAGAAGCCGGAAACAAACCTTGGTAGATCACGGTTTTCGACTGCCCAGTGCTCTTGACAATCGGCCGCTGAAGTTTGATGAACTTTGGCAAAAATTGGGAAAAATGATTTTTGTGTCTGCAACCCCTGCCGATTTTGAGATTCAAAACAGTACCCAGGTGGTTGAACAGATTGTCAGACCGACTGGTTTGCTCGACCCTCAGATAGAAGTGCGTCCGCTTGAAAATCAAGTGGATGACCTGATTGCTGAAATTCAAACCACGGTGGCCCGTGGCGAACGTGTTTTGGCAACGACCTTGACCAAACGCATGGCTGAAGATTTAACCTCTTATTTGGCCGAACTCAAGATACAGGTAAAATATCTGCACTCAGATATCGACGCGATTGAAAGGATTGAAATACTTTCAGATTTGCGCGCAGGTAAATTTGATGTTTTGATTGGGGTCAATCTTTTGCGTGAGGGCTTGGATTTGCCTGAGGTCTCCCTGGTTGCCATTTTAGATGCCGACAAGGAAGGTTTTTTACGCAGTCACCGGGCCCTAATTCAAACCATCGGGCGGGCGGCGAGGCATTTGAGTGGCAAAGTGATTCTGTATGGCAATCGCTATACAGATGCCATGGAATTGGCAGTGGGTGAAACCGAGCGTCGCAGAGCCAAACAGGAAGCCTATAACCGCGAACATGGGATTGAACCCCAAGCCATTATCAAGGGCTTACACAACCCCCTGCTTGACAAACTTCGGGCGGCAGAAAGATCTGAACCCTATCGTGCCAAATTACAACTTACCCCTGAACATGAAAATCTCGAAGATTTGATTCAAGCGCTCGAAAAAGAAATGCATGCTGCTGCAGAGATGTTGGATTTTGAGCGGGCAGTGGTGCTTCGAGACCAAATGAAAGAGTTACAGGAACTTCATAAATTGAGCCGGCGGTAAGAGCATGGCAGAATTAAGAACGATTCAAAAAGCGGATATCCAGGACTTTGCCGGGATTCGATTTTTGCTGGCATTGAGCGATCAATATGCGGTCATTCCTTTTCCGATGCGTTCTTTAGGCTTACAGACCCAGGATCAAGATTATTATATGCTGGTGGTGGGCCCCACGGGTTTGTTTTTACTCTCTTACCATTTGATCTATCAGCGTTATTCTCCACAACACTCCCTGACTCTGGCCTATGATATTGAACGCAGCGCAGATACCCTTGAACACTATCTTTTGCGTTGGTTATCCGGTCTGCCGATTTTACGTCAGGCGATTGTCGTGCATGAGGACACGCCCCAAACCCAGGTCACCGATCGGGTTGTGAAGGTCAGCTGGAATCGGCTCAGAGCCTGGATTGAAGAAGGGCCTGTGGTGATTGAAGCTGTGCTGACCAAGCGCATACTGCAGGTTTTGAAAGCTGAATTGCTCTATCAGCGTATTTTCAGATATCAGATCCTCTCCGAAGTGGATCGCGCGCCAGGTCAACTGCGCTATTTGGCCATGGATACGGTCGAAGACCGCCCTGTCATGCTGAAAGAAGTTTTTCTGCCGCAGGGGGCCTCCCATGAGGACAGCCATGCCTTGATTCGGGGAGCGAAACTGGCGAGAGAATTGCAGCATGAAAATATTGTCCAGGTTGAAAATATCGTCCCCAGGGAAGATCGGGTTTATATTGTCAGTGAATGGTGTGAAGGGGCGATCAGTCTTCGCCAATACCTTGAAGACCATCCGGGCATGATTCCGCTGACCACAGCGATTCAGTTGATCAAAGATCTTTGCCAAGCCCTGATGGCGGCACATGCCAAAGGCATCATTCACCGCAATCTGACACCAGATAACCTCTTGGTAACCCCAGAACACCGTTTGAAAGTGTTTAATTTTGATGCAGCAAAAAAAGAGGGCATGCATACTCTGCAGAGTACTGCGCTGAAAAAATTAACCGAAGAAAATCCCTATGCAGATCCCGATTATGCCATTGGAACCCACCAGGTTGATCAGCGCGTTGATGTTTATTCGGTGGGTGTCATTTTTTATGAACTTTTAACGGGAAATAAACCGACACACTATGATGAGCTCTTATGGGAACCGCCGAGTAAGATGATTCCGGGCTTGCCCACCTATATGGATAAACTGATTGCACGCGCGATCAAGTTTGATAAGGATCAGCGCTATTCAACGATTCATGCCTTTTATTCAGCACTTGAAAAAGGCACCACCGATCTGATTGGTTCACGCTATGAACTGATTGGGAATGAGGTTCACAAAGCCCCCAATAGTTTGATTTTTAAAGCACAGGATACTCAAACGGGACAAATTGTGGCCTTAAAAAAACTTTTGGTGCCCCCTACAACTGATTATCAGACCCGTTTGCAGACCTTACAAATGACCCTTGACCCCTTAAAAGAATTGAAGTACCTGCAACACAACGGTTTGGTTAAAGTCATTGATACCTTAATCGAAGATGATGATGGCTATGTGATCATGGAATGGGTAGAAGGGCATAATCTGCGTGAGCATTTAAAAACGATGCCACAACAGGAAGGGCTTTTGCCTGAAGAGGTACGCCATATTGCCTTACAGCTTTCTGATGTCTTGCATTATATTCACCAGGAAGGCTATGTGCATGGGGATATTAAGCCCGAAAATGTCATGTTGTCGCAAGACTGGAAAGTGACACTCCTTGACTTTGTGCCTTGGAGCAAAGTTGAGACCGGAACCTTACAAAAAATACCCAAAACAACGCGCTATATGGCGCCAGAATTGCTCGATGGATCCCATATCCCCGATGAGCAGACGGATCTTTTCGCTGTCGGAGTCTTGATGTACGAGCTTTTAACGCATCGTTTTCCCTATGACTACGCCCAATTACGCAGTCGGAAAGATGCCGAACAGCTTCCGCAACCGCAAAGCCTTGAAGAGAAAGTGCCAGAAGATTTGGCTTCTGTGGTGAACCGCGCACTTTCCTTCAAACGCGAAAATCGGTATTCCAATTTTGAAGTTTTTCAAGCAGATTTGGAAAATAAATGTGATATCAGAGAGCCTCAATCCCGTTTAGAAATGCCAGTTTCACATGTTTCAGCTGTGAGTCAGGAAGAAATTCCAAGGTTTTTATGGATCTGTACGGGGCTGGCTTTGTTTTTGCTTTTTATTTATTTGGTTCAAGAAATGCGGAGTGAACAAAATCATTCCAATTTACCCGTTTTGGAGGAAATGAAATATGAGTAAGGTCTGGTATCTTTCATCAGAACCTCTTTTAAATGCTTTGCCTGATGAAGATGTGAGCCGTTTGTTTCAATTGATGCACACTTCTCATTATGAGGCCAACCGCACGGTTTTTTCAGCGAATGTTCCTGGCGATGTGATCTATACCGTGCGACAGGGCAGTTTGAGATTTATTCAGATTACTTCTGCGGGCAGTACGCGTCGGTGTGCAACCTTGAGAAAAGGAGATATTTTTGGCAGTCTTGAATTGGTCGACCAAGGGTTTAAACGGGCACAAATTTCAACAGAAACACCTGTGCAGCTCTTGGTATTGCGAAAACCCGCCTTTGAAAAATTGATTAAATTTTATCCTGCGATGGGTTCGCGCCTGGTCAATTTTTTAAAAGCCTATTTGGGGCACCATTTTGATACCTACCATCGAGAAATTGCCATTCAAAGCCGACAGCGCATTCTGCGCATGCTTTATCATACTTTTTCACACCCTGATTATCAGGGGGATCCCCAGACTGTTTCGGCCTGTAGCCCGCGTGAATTGGCTGAGTTGACAGGCAGCAGTGTTGAAGCTGTTGAAATAGTTTTGGAAAATTTACAGCAAAAAAAATTATTGCAATTAAAAGGGGGAGGCATTAAAATCTTAAAACCTGAACTTTTACCTGAAATGCTTTCCTTGTGTACCCCATGAGAAAAAAACTTGCAAGCTGTCTTTTCTGCTGTCTTCTTTGGGGGCAGACAGCTCAAGCTTGGGCGAACGAATATGTCAATTGGCAAGGATTGTCGGGTTATGCCCGTTTCAGCCCACAAGGGGATCAACTGATCCGTGTCTTGGACCGTAGCCTGGAAATTTGGTCGGTTTCAAAAAAAGAGCGCACCCACAAACTGGGGGTCAATGAACCTTTGGTGGATGCTCAAATGACGCCCGATGGCAAATTTCTGATTGCTGGTAGTGAAGAGGGGGTGTATACGATCTGGAGAACCCAGGATTACCGGCGCGTTTATCAAATTCAAGATCGACCCCTTGGCAATTCGCATCAGCCATTCTCATTGAGTCCAGATGGTTCCCACTTGGCTGTTTGTAAATTGACTGAAAGAAGCGTCAACAATCAGCAAGTTTTGGAGTTTTATTTGCATTTTTGGGATGTAGTGACAGGAAAGCGTGTGGGGCGTATCTTTGTAAGTCAAATTCCCAATCGTCTTCCAGGGCATTTGCCTGTGGTTTCTGTTGCTTGGCATCCCTTAGGACGCTATTTAACCACAGCCATGGAATGGGATGAAGGCGGGGGGAAACCCACCGTCAATTATATTCAAGTACGGGATTTATGGGAGGGGCGTTGGTTGTATTGGGTTCCGGGGGGGCCTCCTGCTGAGTACAGTCAAAATGGCGAGTATTTTGCATTTTTAGAGCCCATGTCTGAAAAAATGCGAACCTCTACGGGATTGCATTGGCAAGTAAAATTGTGGAATACCCGCGTGGATCGTCTGAAAGCACTTCCTTCTGCCCGATCCCTCTCTGCTTTTTCAGGTTTAACCCTCAGTCCACAGGCCAATTTCTTAGCGTATATTGTGCCGATTTCTGGAGTGCAAAAGCAAGTCGTGATCCACTCTACCCGCACACTTGCGATTCAAGCTGCCTATCGGGTTCCCGAGTCAGCTGACAGTATATCGATCAGCCCTGATGAAAAACAGATCATGGTTTCGAGTTTTAGCGATCCCACCTTTCAAGTGCGGATTTACCCCCTCAAAAAGAATTAATTAGATGTATTTAAGTAAGTCCATTCGAAGGCTGGGATCTACGGGCTTGCTTGTTTTGTATATGGGGCTACTGGGGTGCCAGGAAAAACAGACGCAGAAATTTGAGGTTAAACCTCAAGATTTACTGAAGTTTAATCCTCCCGATCAGAGACCGCGTATGCCCAGCCCAGAATTTAAAGAGTATCTGTTGCCTGTGAACAAGGTTCAGGCAACAGATTTGCGCACTCCCAATGACTATCATCGCAGTCGGATGCTGCAGCTTTCTCCGGGTGTATTGTTTAAACAGTATGAGCGCAAGGGAATTTACCCTCCAGACCCTGTTCAAACCCTTCGAGCGCTTTTGATCCAGCCCAAAGCTTTTAAGCAAATTCAGGTATTGTTTTCGGATCAATACCGTCATCCCCTCTATTTTTATAAGGTCGCGAACCGTACGCAAACCATGGCTGTCATGAATTGGGGCTTTTTTGGTTCGATTCCAGGTGGAGATATTTTGGGCCAACGCTGTACACGTCAAGGGGTCAATTGTAAGTCAGGAATCTATCATAATTCTGAAAAGAGAACTGGAAAAAGGACTGATCTGCGTTATACTTTGGCCATTACCAAAAAAGGGCAGGCTCAGATTTTCAGGGGGGGCCTGGGCCCTCAATCTGGTAAGTGGTATACCAAGGCCATGGGCGGAGGCATTCTGCTCTTTGATCGTGATCTTGCCCCGCAACTCTGGGTGGCTGTGGGCCGCAAATATTATACCCACTATTATTTGAATCCCCGTTATAACGAAGCTTCGATCGTTCGCAGCGGGCAGGCCGGTGATCCCAGTCGTCCAGCCCCCCGTTCTGCCATGGGCATCATGGCCGATGGATCGATCTTGTATCTGCAATTGGGAGAGGGAAAACTCCGCTTAGAGGGCGGGGCGACTCCAGCCCGACTGGCAAAAATCATGAAGGAAATGGGAGCGGTGCGGGCCTTGATGTTTGACGGTGGTGGCGCGCCGGTGATGGTTGTGCGCACGAAACAAGGGCAAAACCTAACCCGCACCCTGCCTGAGCATACCCGTACTTCGAATTACTATTATAATTACAGCTTTATGGTGCTGACACACTAACAGTTTGTGTTTGAGCCTTGTTGTGATATCAGTCTCAAACTGTTTTGCGTGAATTGTATAGTATTCTCGCATGAGTAAAATTTTGGGTATAGATATCGCTCGCTTTACGAACGTTGCCGCGCTGGAATCACGGGGCTCAAAGCCATTCTATTTCAGCAACACACCCCAGGGCTTTCAGGCATTGTTGAGCTGGTCTGAAATGCAAGGTGTGACGGGGTACTGTCTTGAGCCTACGGGCCATTATCACCGACCGCTGGCCACCTGGCTCAGCCGCAAAGGCAAGCCCGTTTATCTGGTTCCCTGCAATGCGGTTAAAAATGAGTCGGCATCACTGGGAAGAACGCACCTTAAAAGCGATGAGTTTGACGCTAGAATGCTGGCCAATATTGGCGCAGACCCCAGAAAGATAATCCGTTTTCAAGAGCAGCCAGATTTGTATCTCCATTTGCGCCAGATTTCCGAGCTTTACCGGCGGGTGACTGTTGAGCGTCAAACCGCTTTTAACCGGCTGCATCGGGCAATAGATTTGACCTGGCCAGAGCTGAAAAACATTCTCAAGCTCAAGCAGGTGGGGGCCATCAGGTTTCTCTCTCAATTCCCCAGTCCAGCAAGTGTTTTACAATTGAGCGAAGAGGCTTTCTGCGAGAGCTTAAAAGGCGTGTTTGGGTACCGGGGAACGCCAGAGCGCAAGGCGGCGCTTTATGCCTCGGCCAAGGTCCAGGC
>Ga0210039_1000045_pt1 | contig 147674 bp, 141 predicted proteins | sample CryGeyCG2114_250_3_FD_185460 | JGI IMG/M metagenome (GOLD analysis project Ga0210039, IMG submission 185460) | Groundwater microbial communities from aquifer - Crystal Geyser CG17_big_fil_post_rev_8/21/14_2.50 (SPAdes) (version 2) | ecosystem: Environmental > Aquatic > Deep subsurface >...
ATTATACAGCAACCGATTGCATAAATCTGAAAGTATTTCAAAACTTAAAGATTGGATTAGATTTTATTGATCCCAACAGAAAAATGGCCACTCCCCTATTGAAGTGGCCACTTTTCATTATTGAAATCACAGTATTAAAAATGCAAGCCCATCGACAAGAGAAAATTTGTACCGGCTTGGGGATACAAATAATTCTCGCGCACTTCAAAATCTGAACCTCCAAAATAACCAAAGGTATAGCCATTCGACTCATACCTTACATCGAAAATATTATTGACCAGCAAACTCAAATTGATGGCTTTCATGAACTTGGTTTCGAAATCATAATTCAATCGAAAATCATTGATAAAGAAGGCATCAATTTTTCGGTTTTCGTTCGAAGTATTGTCCAGAAATTGATCGCCCACATATTTTGAAAGCAGCGTGAAAGACAATGCCGAAGTGAGCGAATAGCTGAGCTGGCCACCAGCCACTACGCTCGGAGAAAAGGAAATGTCAGTATCGCTGAAGTTGTTCCTCACCTCATTGAAGCCAGAGAAATCAGTGCCATAGTCATACAGTACTTCTGTAAAGTTTTTGATCTTGTTTTCACTTAAAGCTAAATTCGCTTGAAGGTTCAAGCCCTTGGCTATTGCCGTTCCTGCCTGAATTTCAATTCCTGTACGATAGCTATCTGGCACGTTCACCCGTATCCCAGAACCCACATCATTTACTTCTCCCGTCAAAACCAGTTGATTGTTATAGTCCATCAAGTAGTAATTGATCTCTAAAGCAAAGTTTGATTTTTTCAGCCTATAGCCCATTTCTAAGTTATTCAGGGTTTCAGCTTTTGGCGCAACGCCTACAGGAGCATCGATAATATCCGACCTGTTTGGCTCCTTATTTCCAACGGCAAAAGAAGCGTAAACATTAGAACTGCTATTCAGCGTAAGGGTAGCCCCAAATTTTGGATTGAAGAAAGTGTACTGTTCATCGAAATCTATAGCCCTTAAGTCATTGTCATTTCCGAAACCTGAATAGCTGACATTTCGAATCTGCAAATCTCCGTAAAGAATCAGCTTATCATTCGTTTGAAAATTCATTTTCGCAAAAGAATTGAAATCTCTTTTAACCGACTCACTTTCATAATAACGCTCACGGATTGAGCCGTTACTTGCAAACTGCGCCCAAATGACTTCTCCAAAATGATCTCCTAAATATTCGTTATACGCCCCTCCGAAGTTGAACTGAGTTTTAGCGCCATCATAATTAAGGCCATAGGTAATTCCGTAGAAGTCATTATCCAACCAGCGTCTTCGGATCAAATCCGTGGATGCAATGGTAGCACCTCCGATTTCTACATTCGCTAAACCATAGTCTTCAAGGTCTTCATCATTCTTGAACTCTTCGAAAAAACCAGCTCCTTTGGTATAATGCAGCGAGGTAGTCAAACTCCAATCCGATGCAAGGTTTTGAGAAAAATGAAGCTGATAATGGTCTTGGCCGTAATCATCTACTTGATTATCGTATTGATAGTAGTTGTAGCTGCGACCAGAATTTCTAAGATTAGCGGCTTGTTCATCGGTATAGCCATTATTGACAATTACCGCTTCGATTCCAGCTTCATCATTCCTTAGTTTGGCTTCTGGAGTGCCCCACCAGCTTTGGTAGGTCTTCTCTTTTCCTGCAAAAGTGATGAACTTGAACACCGACTTCTTACCATAATAACCAGCCGATAAATAGTAGGAAGAAAGATCACTTGATGCACGATCAATAAAACCATCGGAAGTTATTTTTGACAATCGGCCTTCAAAAGCAAAGTTATTCTCAAGCAAACCTGTCTTAAAAACTGCGTTGTACTTCTGCGTATTGTAAGAGCCAAAAGTAGCGTTGATATTGGCCTCAGGTTCTTGAGTTAGGCTGTTGCTCTGTATGTTAATGGAAGCACCAAAAGCACCCGCACCGTTGGTAGAAGTACCCACGCCACGCTGCACCTGAATATTATCAGTCGAAGTGGCAATATCAGGGGTATTCACCCAAAAGACACCTTGAGATTCGGAGTCATTGACCGGAATACCATTGATGGTAACGTTGATCCTTGAGGCATCGCTACCGCGAATTCGAATACCTGTGTACCCAACGCCAGCTCCAGCATCGGATGTTACCACAGACGAGGGAGTCCAGTTGAGCAGAAATGGCAAATCCTGTCCTAAATTCTGCTTCTGAATGGCTTCTTTCGAAACTTCGGTAAATGTTGTAGGCGTAGTTTCATTGGCCCTTGTGCCCACCACTACTACTTCTTCTAACCCAGTCAGGTCATCCTTGAGTTTGAAGTTAATTTCTAAATTTCCCTTCAACTCAATACTCCTTTTAACCGTACGAAAACCCACCATGGAAATCACCATTTGGTAATTTCCCGCAACCAAGTTTTCGAATTGAAAACGACCATCGGGGTTGGTCGCACGGCCCAAATTCAGTGCTTCGATAATTACATTGGCCCCAACAATTGGATCACCTGTGACTTCATCGACCACTTTTCCTGTCAGGGTGTATTGCGCAAATACACCTGTTGTTGCCAGCCACATGGCCAGCATCATTACTAATTTTTGCATTGTATTTATTAAATGGTTCACAAACTGGGAAACCAGGGGAAGTTTCCCTTTTCCATGTTTACCATACCTCCCTTCGGCAGCATTATCTGCATCAGGTTCAATGGGTATAATCTCAGCCCGTATTTATTAAGGCACCCCTTACTCTGCGACAAAGGTAATAGAGTTTTTATTAAAGCAAAGAGCTCACCATTTTCTTGGCCAATTCTAACCTTTCGTTGGTGTTCCCTTGGATTACTGCAAAGTGGAGGCCTCTGTCGAGCAGCATATTGTAATAGATATCAAAAAAATAGGGACGTTCTTCTGGGTTTTCACGCAGCGGATCATCTTCATAAGGGATATCAAAAAAAGTAAGAAGAAAAAAGTCGTAGTACTGCGTTTCCAGCCTATTCAAAATCCATGGGTCGCACTCTCCGAATTTGTACTCACTCCAAACTTTGATGACATGTAAATCGGTATCACAAAAGAGTATTCCGTTGGCCGAACTTTCGAGTTCTTTTTCAGATTCCATCTGTCCTTTGGCGATTTCCAAAAGATCAGATTGAACATAGGGTCTATCAAGTTGATTGAGGTAAGTTCTGGCATACTCCGGCACCCAAATGGTGTTGAAATGTGCTGCGAGGCTTTTGGCCAAGGTTGTTTTACCCGTACTTTCCGGTCCAATGACCGCTACTTTTATCATATTTTTGAGTCTCCTTTTTGCATTGTCCTTTTCCAAGCCAAGTAGCCTGCAATGGCCATGCCTATGTAGAGGAAATAGAGAAATGCGTAGAAATATAAATCTTTATAAAAATAAACACCTGCCGCAATTACATCTACGGCAAACCAGTAATACCAATTATCAATTTTCTTTCTGGCGGTGAGCCACATTCCTGTCACGCTCAAAATGGAAGTGGTACTGTCCCAATAGGGCAGTGACGCTGGCGCTACACCTTCCATCATGGTGGGAATTTTAATTAAAAATTGAGCGAAAACGAAAATCCCTATAACGGTAAAGACCAAAACGACCACATTTTGCTTTATTGTCATAGCAGAAATTGAGCCTATGGAATCGTCATTCTTGCCTTGTACCCAATACACCCAACCATAGATGTTCAGTACCAGAAAAAAGACGTGCAAAATAAGGTCTCCATAAAGACGTGCCTCCCAAAAAACCACAAAAGAAACGAGCACATAAGCAATCCCTGCTGGCCATGTCCAAATGTTTTCTTTAATAAGAAAGACCACAGCAAGAATTCCAAAAACAAGGCCTGACAACTCCCAAATACTTATTTGAGTGGCATAAGAGACAATGTCTTGCCATATGTGGTTCAGGTGCATGGCGTCAAAGATATAATTTTGTGGTATATTTCGAAGTTAGATTTTTCAGAATGGAGATGTTAAAGGGTATTTTAATTTTGATGCTATTGTTGGTGATTTTCCCGTTGGCCACCAAAGGGCAAGAGCAGGAGTATAATTTGGAAACAGAAAGTGTTTCGGACTATGTAGACAAGATTTTGAACGGCCCAATCAACAAAGAAGGGCTAAAAAAGATGCCCTACAAACTCTGGTTCAATACCAATTACAAAACCTACAGGCTTGATTTTGAAACCCTTAAAGACATTAAAAAACGAAAACTTAAGGACCTTACCGTTTTGGCATTTATGGGTACTTGGTGCCACGATAGTAATAGAGAAATTCCCCGTTTAATGCGTGTTTTAGATGAATTGGGAATAGGCGAACAATTAGAGCTCTATGCCCTTGATGTAGATAAAACTAGTGTAAACGGCAAGGAAAAGTCTTTCGATATCAAAAAGACACCCACGATCATTTTCTATCTAAATGGTGAAGAAGTGGCGCGTGTCCTAGAAGAACCTAAAATATCATTCGAAAAAGAACTTGTCAGCATCCTGAAATAACTCATGTTAACCAATCAAAGTCACCTTTTTAATCTTCCGGACGATATCACTTACTTGAACTGTGCCTACATGTCGCCCGGCTTGAAATCCGTTGCCGAAGTAGGTGTTCGGGCCATCTATGGCAAAGAAGACCCCACCACAATCAAGCCCTCCGATTTCTTCAGCAACACCAAAAAATTAAGAACTGAGTTTCGGAAACTACTGAATTTTAGTGACGAAAAAGACTGTGCGATCATTCCATCCGCCTCTTATGGCTTGGCCAACGTGGCCAAAAACCTAAAAGCAGGCAAAGGAGATAATATCGTTTGTCCCGAAGGTCAATTTCCAAGTAATATTTATGCTTGGAAAGCCCTGGAGAAAGAAAAAGGAGTCCAACTAAATTTAATAGCCGCACCCAAAGAAAGCACAGACCGAGGTCGAATTTGGAATGAACGCATTCTTGAAGCTATTGACTCGAACACCAAAATGGTAGCCATTGGGCATGTGCATTGGGCTGACGGTACCAAATTCAACCTTAAAAAAATCAGACAGAGAACACGAGAGGTGGGTGCCATTTTAGTCATAGATGGTACGCAATCTATCGGAGCTTTACCCTTTGACGTTCAAGAATTCGAGCCAGATGCTGTTGTTGTGGCAGGTTATAAATGGTTAATGGGGCCTTATGCACTAGGAATGGCCTATTATGGTGAATATTTTGCTCAAGGCTCTCCAATTGAAAATAACTGGATGAACCGATTGGATAGTGAAAACTTCGCCAACCTTGTGAACTATCAAGACGAATATCAATCTGGCGCTATCCGCTATGAGACTGGCGAAAGTGCCAATTTTATCCTTACCCCTATGCTCACCGAAGCATTGCGTCAGGTGAATGAATGGGGGCCAGAAAATATCCAAAGTTATTGCCGCTCAATTGCACAAGAAGTTCAATCTGAGCTGCTTCAACTCGGTTTTCAGATTGAATCCTCGACCTTCAGAGCGGAACATCTGTTTGGTATACGGTTACCAGCTTCCATGAACTTAGGGCAGATTACGCAGCGTTTGGCCGATGCTAGAATTTATGTTTCTGTGAGAGGGAATTCCATAAGGGTAGCTCCTCATTTGTACAATACATCATCGGATTTAAGCCGCCTATTAGAGGTGCTTAAGGCCAGCGTTTAGGACTTCTGAAAATAATATTCAAACCAAATTTTTTTAATCGCTATATCCACGTAATTTTGTCCCGCAAATAAACAAGCCTTTATTTGCCATGCCCTTCGATTCGAACAAATTCCTTTTTGAAGCACTGACCTACGATGATGTCCTGTTGCTTCCTGCTTATTCAGAAATTTTACCACGCGAAACCAGCACTAAAACGCTTCTGACACGCAATATTCAATTGAACATTCCATTGGTTTCTGCGGCCATGGATACAGTGACCGAGGCGGGTCTCGCTATCGCTATGGCGCTTGAAGGTGGTTTAGGGTTTATTCATAAAAATATGAAGCCCGAAGAGCAAGCACAGCAAGTGCGTAAAGTGAAGCGTTCTCAGAGCGGAATGATCTTAGATCCTATTACACTCAATGTAGAAAGCACTGCAAGGGATGCGGATAAAATCATGCGCGAAAATAAAATTGGCGGAATTCCCGTGGTTGACAATCAACTTAATTTTGTAGGAATCATCACCAACCGCGACATGCGATTTATTAAAAACATGTCGAAACCTGTGCGCGAAATCATGACCAAGGAGAACTTGATTACCGCCAAAATGGGGATCAGCCTTGACGAAGCCGAAGATATTTTACAAGAGTTTAAAATAGAAAAACTGCCCATTGTAGACGAACACGGAAAGCTCAATGGCTTAATTACTTACAAAGACATTCTTAAAAACAGGGACAGGCCGAATGCTTGCAAAGACCAATATGGCAGATTAAGAGTGGGTGCGGCTGTTGGGGTAACTCCAGATATTATCGAAAGAATTGAGGCCTTAAAAAATGCAGGGGTAGACGTCATCAGTATCGATACGGCCCATGGCCATTCGAAGGGTGTTATCGATATGGCCAAGAAAGTAAAATCATCTTATCCCGAAATAGACTTGATTGTTGGAAATGTGGCCACAGGCCCTGCCGCGAAAGCTTTGGTAGATGCTGGTGCAGATGCCGTTAAAGTAGGTGTTGGTCCAGGCAGTATTTGCACTACTAGAATCATTGCAGGGGTAGGAATGCCGCAGCTCTCTGCGGTTTACGAATCTGCAAAAGCCATTTTGGGTTCGGGTGTTCCGGTAATTGCAGATGGCGGTATCCGCTATTCAGGAGATTTGGTTAAAGCGATTGCCGGTGGAGCAAGTACCATAATGATCGGTTCTCTTTTAGCGGGTACCGAAGAAGCCCCGGGCGAAGTAATTCTATACGAAGGAAGAAAATTCAAATCGTACCGAGGCATGGGCTCTGTAGAAGCCATGGAAGATGGATCGAAAGACCGCTATTTCCAAGATGCCGAAGATGATATTAAAAAATTAGTACCCGAAGGCATTGTAGGCCGAGTACCTTATAAAGGCACGGTGCAAGAAATGCTTTACCAATTGACAGGTGGGCTAAAAGCTGGAATGGGCTATTGTGGCGCTGCCACCATTGATGATTTAAAACAAGCACAATTCGTAAAAATTACCAACGCGGGCATGAGCGAAAGCCATCCACATGATATTATGATTACGCGCGAAGCTCCTAATTATAGTAGGAGGTAATTTACTCAGGCATTGAAAAGGGTCGAATAATATTCAGACCCTTTTTTTATATCCATACCTATTGGGCTACCAATACCTCAATTCCACTGCCGAGGATTTTCTTCCGCTCCCTTAAAAGCCATTAATCTCGCTCAGTCATCAGCGTACTTTTGTTCATATCAAATTCAAAAAAGACATGAACAAATTCAAAACAACATTAATGCTTATGGTCATCAACATTATGCCGCTTCAGCTGGTGGCGCAAAAATCAAATCTGGATATCCGAGTTGTGGGCAAAGGTCAGCCTGTGATTATGATTCCTGGACTTACTTGTTCGGGTGAAGTTTGGGATTCTACCATTGCCGCTTTAGACGGGGATTACGAATACCATGTGATCACGCTCCCCGGGTTTGCTGGCCAACCTGCCTTGGCCGATCATGAAGGCAAATACCTCGAAAAAATGAGGGATGAAGTAGTCGGCTATATTCAAAATCAAAAACTCAAAAAACCCATCATTATTGGTCATAGTTTGGGTGGTTTCTTGGCTTTAAATATTGCTATCGCAAACCCTGAGTTGCCTTCTAAATTGGTAATAGTAGATGCTTTGCCATTTATGACGGCCGTAATGATGCCGGGCATGTCTGCCGAAGATGCCAAGCCGATGGCCAAATCGATGAAAACTCAAGTAGTAAGTGCCGCAAGTCAACCATTAGAAGGAAGGAAAGCCTATCAGCGGCAAATGCTGGTAAGTATGATCAATGACAAAGATCAAATTGAAATCGCAACACAATGGGCCATTGACAGCGATCAAGAAACGGTAGGCGAGTCGATGTACGAAATGTACACGACCGATATCAGAAATGAATTGGCCAAAATTAAAGTACCAACGTTGGTTCTTGGCGCTTGGGTAGCATACAAGCCTTTTGGTTCGACCAGAGAAAGCACTTTGAAATTGTACACAGACCAATATGCCAATTTAGAAGGTGTAAAAGTAGACATGACAGATATTGGCAATCATTTTATCATGTGGGACGACCCAACATTTTTTCAGGCTTGGTTAAAGAAGTTCTTATAAGCTAAATTTATGGGGTGGCCATTTGTAAAAGCAATGCCACCCCTAACTTTTTACAGATGAAGCATTCAACCCTTTATTGGATTTGTCAGGTCGTAGGTTGGTCAGTTTACGTGCTATTCAGCATTGCCTTAATGCTGAGTTTCGAAGGAGGATCCAATTGGATTACGCCAGGGGTACTGCAACTTCAAATCATCATTGGCTTGTCTCTTTTATTGTTTTCTCATTTATTCAGGCACTTTATTAAAAAAAGAAATTGGAAAGAACTCAAAGTCAAAAATCTGATTCCCAGATTATTGTTTGGGGTAATCGTTGTTTCTTTCCTCGCTCAAGTATTCATTCATTTCCTGATCTATTTTGCAATACCTCTAGAAGGTATTTATCCTTTTAACTTAATGAGCTTTTTCGGCTACACAGCCAGTGTTTCTGTGGTGATGGCCAGTTGGGCGACCATATATTTCGGCTATCATTTTATACAGCGCAATCGCAGAAATGAAATTGAAAAGTTGGAATTAAAAGCTGCACTGCAAGAAGCCGAGTTGACCATACTCAAGAATCAGATCAATCCACATTTTCTGTTCAACGCTTTGAATAATATCCGATCTCTGATCTTGTCTGACCCAGAAAAGGCACGAACCATGGTGACTCATATTTCTGAATTATTGAGATATTCCATCCAGTTTAATGCTTCAGAAAAAGTGAGTCTGAGTCAGGAATTAGAAATTGTGAAGGACTATTTACAATTGGAATCCATCCAATTCAATCAACGGCTTAGTTACACTTTCGCAATTGATGAAAAAGCACTCGATGTAAAAATACCACCCATGGCCATTCAACTTTTGGTAGAAAACGCCATCAAACATGGCATTTCTCAGCTTTCAGCAGGAGGCAATATTCAAATTAGTGCCCTTTTGGAAAGCGATTGTTTGAGCATAAAAGTGCGTAACGAAGGCCAATTAAAGGGAAAAAGCAAACGCGAAGGGGTTGGGTTAAAGAACCTATTGGAACGACTGAAAATCCTATTTGGCCATTTCGCAGAGCTCAATATTGAAAATACAAATGACAACACCGTTACCGCCACATTAAAAATCCCATTGCTATGAAAGCCCTGATCATTGACGATTCTGACCTGGCAAGACAAGAACTCAAACATTTGCTCAAAAACCGGGATGATGTGCAAGTAATTGGCGAAGCCGAAAATGCAGAAATCGCGATAGAAAAAATCGCTGAGTTAAAACCAGACCTCCTTTTTCTTGATATTCAGATGCCCGGCAAAGACGGATTTGAGCTGCTGCAAGAATTAGACGATGCTCCCGAAGTAATTTTCACTACGGCTTTCAATCACTATGCCATGAAGGCCTTCGATCATAATGCATTAGACTATTTGCAAAAGCCCATCAAAGAAGATCGATTGGCTTTGGCCTTAGAAAAGGCAGCGGTTAAAATCAGGGATCGCAGCAATAAGGTGAGCGATAAACATATTCTGGGTTTAAAAAATCAGGTTTTCGTAAAAGATGGTGAAAGCTGCTGGTTCGTTGGTTTGGCGGATATCCGCATTCTTGAAATCATGGGCAGCTACACACGCATCTATTTCAAAGATCAAAAACCAATGATTCCGCGCTCGCTCAATTACATGGAATCACGCTTGGACCCTGAGGTTTTCTTTCGTGCCAATCGCCAACAGATCATCAACCTAAAGTACATTCAGCGCATCGAACCTTGGTTCAGTGGCACTTTGAAAGTCTATTTGAAGGATGGGGAAGAAATCGAAGTATCTCGCAGGCAAAGTATCAAGTTCAGAGAGGTAATGAGTTTTTAAGATGGAATGTCAAAAGTCATTCGAGATGATTCGCCATGAAGTCGTCATCAGAATGAAGCCAAGTCGCAAGGAATTGGGTAGCCTTTGGCGAACTTGTTGTCAAATCCATATGTCGCTGGTATAGGAGCTACACGAAGTGCTTTCATCCTTTCAATTATCTCTTCTGTTGACAAGTGATTGACAAAATATGTCCTTTCAGCCTCAGAATAAACTCCTGTTCGGTCAAACTCCAAGATTTTCCCAGTCCAATACCTTCGAGTGGTCAACCAATTTGGGTCAACGTTTTCTTCATTAAAAGCCTCGATTGGTCTTACTTCCAAGTATATTGTTCTTCTTTTTCCCTCGGTCCTCCTTGGGCCAGAGCCATGTAAAACCATCATATCCTGCACCAAAATATCTCCGGCCTTGGCTGGCTGTTGCACCACACCCGGTGGATTCCAACCATACTTTTCTTCAATTTCATTGATCGGTTGTAATTGGTACTGCGTGCCCGGCACATACATTAAACAGCCGTCATCGAGATTTGCATCGTCCAGGTAAATCCCAATATTCAAATAGGGATAAGCCCTACTATGGGGAGCATCTTGGTGCCATCGTATTGTTGGATGCGGATGTTGATGCTTTATTAATAAATCGCATTGCGTAAAAACAGCGTGTGGCCCCACAATTTCCTTTATGAGCTCCAGAAGTGGCGCCATCGACAACAAGCACAACAATTGGTTTGGATAATGGTAAAATAGATTATCCAAGCGTATTAATCTCGCCCCAACCGAATCCTCAACTATACATGCGCCTTCGAGTGCGCTGCCCTTTGTGTGTAAGTCCAAAGCGTTGTTTTCGATCACATCTACAATTGACCTCCATTGCTGGAGCAAATCATTTGGCATGGCTTTGCTGAATACCTGAAATCCGTTTTTTAGCAATTGGGTTTGGTCCATACTAAGCGAGCAAATTACAATTTTTGAAAAGTTAAAAAATTGGAACTCCCAAATAGCAAACTAACCAAGATAATTTCAATCATTGCCATTTTTGAAAATGGCGTGTTAAGCATTCTTTAAAAAGTCTGGAAATTATTCTCAAAAATTCTGATATTCAATCACTTAAACTACAAACCGATGAAAAATAAAATCTTACTCGTTCTTTGCGTCCTCTTTGGATTGATGTTCATTAATGCAGGACTTAACAAATTTCTCAATTACATGCCCGTACCAGAAGACATGCCCGAAAATCTGGTCAACATGATGGGTGCCATGATGGAAATCAGCTGGTTGATGCCTTTAATTGCGATTGCAGAAATACTTGGAGGCATCCTTTTTCTGTTTCCGAAATATAGGCCATTAGGGGCGATAGTCATCTTTCCTGTGATGGTCGGAATTATGTTGACTCATATTTTGGATGCCCCTTCAGGCTTGCCGATTGCTTTGGCCTTGTTGGCAATCAATCTTTGGGTGATCTTGGAAAACCGAGAAAAATACATGCACATGATCAAATAAATGCCCTTTCTTTTATTCCAGTCCGCATTGAAGCGGATTGGAATAAACTCAAACAAGCTCACATTTTCCATTCATTCAAAGTTTTGGCTCACCCTCTCTTCACGAAGCTCTCAGTCAATAATTGGCATATATAACTTGCGTTCATTAGGCCTTTGGCACAGTACATTCTGAAAGTCTATTGCATAATTCGGGTTAAAATTAACACTTGCCTAAATCCAGTAGTCTACACCCTCTCGTAGATATGCCTGAAACTAAAAAACCAACAATGAAAAAGTCAATTTTAAAATTATCGATGATTGCCCTTATGTTAGTAGGTGTGCAATCGTTGAAAGCACAAAAGACCGTGATGGTAGGTGGGGAAGCAATGTATCCAATGAAGAACATCATTGAAAATGCAGTGAACTCCAAAGACCACACAACACTAGTAGCAGCCGTGAAGGCCGCAGGACTGGTAGAAACTTTACAAGGCGCAGGCCCATTTACAGTATTTGCACCAACCAACTCGGCATTCGATAAGTTGCCAGAAGGAACAGTAGCAACGCTCTTAAAACCTGAAAACAAGCAAATGCTTACCGCAGTGCTTACTTACCATGTAGTAGCAGGCAAAATGGATGCTGATACCATTGTAAAAGCAATTAAAAAAGGAAATGGAAAAGCTGTATTGACAACAGTAAGTGGTGGCAAATTAACGGCCATGATGAATGGTGAAAGAAACGTAACCCTCACTGACGAAAAAGGCAATACTTCCAACATCTCTGTTTACGATGTGTACCAGTCCAACGGTGTAATCCACGTAATCGATACTGTAGTTCTTCCGAACTAAAAAGCACTCAAAAAAACGTAATTAGTTGATTATCATATTGATGTAAAGTCAATAGTAGCATCTTATTGCCCAAACCAAAAAAAGTAAAAATTAAAATCATGAAAAGAAAATTAGCAATCACATTAGGTAGTTTAGCCATAATCGCTTCCGTCTACCTTTTCGCAGCAGACCACATTGATGCCCCTGGAGTAGCAAGTACTTCATCAGACATCACTGATTTTTATGCCTTCCAAAGCATGGATAACACATCTAATATTGTGTTTGTAGCAAACCTTCAAGGACTTTTGTCTCCTACCGCCACGGCTTCCGCTTCATTTGATGAAAACGTGATGGTAGAATTTAATATCGACACCAATGCCGATGCCATTGAGGACTTGGTTATCCAGTGTACTTTCGAAAATGGACAAGTGTCTGTTTACGGGCCAGTTGCACCCACTCAAATGGGAACTTCAAGCACACTAGTTGCTGAGTCCCTTTCAGTATCAGCTGCCATTACAGCTTACAATCAATCTGCGGTAATTGGAACAGGCAACGGAATTAAAGTTTTCGCTGGCCCAAGAGATGATCCCTTCTTTATGGATTTTGCTCAATACGGTCAAATCATTGGTGGAAATGCCACAAGCTTTAACGATCCAGGAGCCGACACTTTTGCAGGTTCTAATGTAATGTCGGTGGTAGTAGAAGTACCAAAATCTATGATTGGTGGTTCAGGCAGTATCAATACTTGGGTAACCAGCAACAGAAAGCAGTAAGCATCAAACCATTATAAATTAAAAAAAATGAAAAAGACATATTTAAATAAAATCTGGACAGTCGCAGCCATTTGTACACTTGCCTTAAGCACATTGGCTTGTAATGATGATGACGATACTCCTGCCATCCCAACTACCTACACGCAAGAGGATCAAATGGGTAGACCCGCAATCAACACTGTATTTGTTAGTTCAGCCAACAAAGATCAGTTCAACACAACTGCACCATCGGCACAGGGTGGCGCATTTCAAGCAGCATTTCAATCGCAATTATTGGCTTTGAATGCAGGTTATACTACCAATGCTCTTGGATTAGACGCAGCTACTTTTACTACAGTATTAGCAACTGACGTATTAACTGTTTCTCTTGATGGAACTACTACCTTCTTTGATGGTACCAATGTTTTGACAGGAAGAAGACTTGCTGACGATGTAATTTCAGTAGAGCTTTTATTGATCTTCGGTGGCCCTGATGGTTCAGCAAACCCAGGATTGACCGATGATAATGTAGATGCAAACGACAAATCATTTTTAAGCACTTTCCCTTACTTGGCTACGCCTTGGTAATTTAATCCAATGCCGGCCTATGTTATACAATCCATAGGTCGGCATTTTTCCACCCACCCCACCATAAACCACAATTAAGATGAGATATTTAATAGTATGCCTTCTTTCCCTTTTCATAAGCTCTTGCCAACAAAGGACCAACAAAAAGACAATTGCTAAGGCCGATGATTACAGTCAATATTTGAATGCAAACCCGTCTCAAAATACACTGGAAATCAACAACATAGATCTTGAATTTTGGGGTAATAAACTCCAGAACGACCCAAAAAACTTTACTTATATCAGCAAAATTGCTGGGCTCTACAGCCAAAGATTTAGATTGGATGGCAATGTAATGAACATCTATACTTCGGATAGTTTGTATAAAGTAGCCCTAGCCCTGAATCCATTCAGCGATGCGGGAATTTATCAAGGCCTAAGTGGCAATTCAATTACCAAACATGAATTTGCCGATGCTAAGAAATATGCCGAATTGGCCCTGAAAGAAGGCGATAAAAAAACTGCTTCCTACTACTTGCTTTTCGATGCTTTGCTTGAACTGGGCGAAACCATTCAAGCAAAGTCGATACTTGCCCTTCAGCAAAACAAAAATAACTTTGATTATTTAATCAGGGCCTCTAAAATAGCAGATATTGAAGGAGATCTGGAGCAAGCCATTGTTCTAATGGAAGCAGGTTTTGAAAAAGTAAAAGCCAATAGCGCACTTTATGCTTGGAGCAAGGCCAATCTGGCCGATATGTATGGTCATGCGGGAAAAATTGAGGAATCGTATCAATCTTATTTAGCAGTATTGAAAAAAAAACCAGAACATTGGCATTCGCTGCAAGGCATAGCATGGATTGCCTTTGCGCATGATAATAATTTGAATGAAGCAAAACGCATTCTCAATTATATAAAAACCAAAAACAACGATCCACAAATCACCTTGATGCTTGCTGAAATTGCAGATTTTGAGAATGATAGCCAAAACGCGAAAGTTTTGAAGGAAGCATATTATGCTCAAGCAGGTGCAAGCGAATATTTAGGCATGTACAATAAATATACAATCCTTTTAGAGGCGGAAGATTTAGGCAAGCCAGAAGTGGCAGTGCTTCGATCGAAAGATGAAGCGAACAAAAGGCCGACCCCTGAAATTTATGATCTTTTGGCATGGTCGCACCTTCAAAATGGTGATCCTAAAACTGCCTTAGCACTGGCCAACAAATTTGTGGTTGATAAATCCTCTGAGCCTGAAGTACTTTACCATTTAGGAATCATTTACATGTCGAACGACATGAAAACCCAAGGAAAAAAATTCTTGAAAGAAGCCCTCGAAAGTTCATTTGAATTAGGTCCATTGACTTCTTCAAAAATCAAAAACCTACTTTGATGAAACTGACCAAGACCCTAGCCACAAGCCTGCTGATTACCTATGTGGTGATCCTCTTTGGCTATGGTCTTTCTTCTTTAACGCACATGTGGCTTCATGCCGTCCAGAATCCAAGTCATAGCCATGGGCATGTACATGTGAGTAAAACAGAAAATAATGGCCTTCATAGTGTGAGCGACCACAGCAAAACACTTTCAAAACTCAATGAAGGCAGCCAGGATTTGGGAACAACCGAATCGAACACCATTGTTTTTGCGTTTGTATTTTGGAAAAGCCCCGAACCACTTTTAATCACTCTTGATTACAGCACGGCTGAAAAAAAGTACATGGATTACCTTGTCCATTATAACAGCAGAGGCTCAAAGCCTTCGACCCCACCACCGCTTTCATAAACCCCTTTCTAGTGTTATTCCCTCGCACAATATTGGCAGGGCCGAACAAAAAAATGCCCTTTCCTTTTTAGGTGTACAATTCGACACGATTCAGGCGGGGCGCACTTCAATCATTGGTATAGAATTCCAATGGGCAGCACATGCTCCCAACAGGAATACTATTGCCTAAAAATTTAGAAAATCATTATGAAAAAAATAATTATGGTTGGCCTCCTCTGTATCATTGGAATGGCCGCAAAAAGTCAGACGGGTGGCATCAATGGGCGCGTTATAGATGCCTCATCAGGTCAGCCCTTAATAGGCGCAAACATTATCATTGAAGAAATTAGCAATGGAGTTGCTACCAACGAATTCGGGAAGTTTTCTATTAAAAATTTGGAGGCAGGCACTTACAATCTGATTGTGAGTTTCATTGGTTTTGAAAAGTTTAGCCAAAAGATTGCCATCAACGCAGGTAAATTCAGCAGTGTTGACTTTGCACTTTTGCCTGATGCCTTGGCCTTAGAAGATTTTGAAATTCGCCAAAATCTAGTTCAAAATGCATCAACCATCTCTTCTTTAGACCTCCAATTAAGGCCTATCAGTACCTCTCAGGATGTACTCAAAATTGTTCCTGGGCTCTTCATCGCTCAACATGCAGGTGGCGGTAAAGCCGAGCAAATCTTTTTGAGAGGATTTGATATTGACCACGGAACTGATATTGCCCTTACCGTAGATGGAATGCCTGTCAACATGGTGTCTCATGCCCATGGCCAAGGCTATTCCGATCTTCACTTTGTAATTCCAGAAACCATTGAAAGAGTGGCGTTCGATAAAGGGCCTTATTACACGTCAAAAGGCAATTTGAACACCGCGGGTTTTGCAGATTTTCAAACTAAAAAACGTTTGGACAATAATCTCTTCAAAATAGAAGGAGGTCAATTTGGTACATTTAGAACCGTTGGGATGTTCAATCTTTTAAGTGCCGAAAACATAGATGAGCCCAGCCTCTTTTTGGCTACTGAATACTCACGGACTGACGGCTACTTCGAAAGTCCTCAGCATTTCAACCGTTTTAATGCACTTTTAAAATTTCATCAAAGGGTGGCCGAAAACAAAACCATCGAAATTTCTGCTTCAAGTTTTACCAGCAGTTGGAATGCTTCTGGGCAGATTCCTTTGCGTGCGATTGAAAGCGGACAAATAACCCGTTTTGGGGCCATTGATGATACTGAAGGGGGTGAAACGGGAAGAACAAATCTGAACTTTAACCTGATCACCGACTTGGCCGATGGCGGAACGGTTCAAAACCAAGTGTTCTTTTCAAAGTATGATTTCGAACTGGTCTCGAATTTCACCTTCTTTTTAAACGATCCAATTAACGGAGACCAAATCACACAATCAGAAAGCCGAAATATTTATGGCAGCAACAACCGCTATTTCAACAATTGGGACTTGTTTGGATTGAATGCTTCTACAGAATTCGGTGCTGGCTTTAGGTTCGATCAGGTAGAGGATATCAGGTTATCGAGGACACTTCAAAGGCAAACCGTACTTTCTGACCTTGCCCGAGGTGATGTACAAGAGACCAATGCTTTTATTTATGCCGAGGAGGTACTTAATATTTCTGAAAAAATAGCTTTGACCACGGGCCTGCGCTACGATTTCTTCACTTTCGATTATACCAATCGGCTATCCACCAACTATGATAGAAAAGTTGAAAACAAAGGAATCCTGACACCAAAATTGAACTTGAGCGTTCAAGCTGCCAAAGATTTGAACTTCTATATAAAATCGGGAATTGGATACCACTCTAATGATACAAGGGTTGTTGTGGCCCAAAATGGCCAAGAAATTTTGCCCAAAGCTTATGGCATTGATTTCGGTACGCTGTGGAAACCAAGCCCAAATCTTTTGGTCAACCTAGCCCTTTGGAGATTAAACCTTGATCAAGAGTTTGTTTATGTGGGTGATGAAGGCATTGTTGAAGCTGGAGGCAAAACCAGGAGACAAGGAGTTGATTTGACATTGCGCTATCAGCTTTCACCAAGCCTTTACGCCAATGTAGACCTCAACTATACAAATCCTGAATCTGTGGAGGAAGCTGAAGGTCAAAATTATATTCCTTTGGCCCCAACCTTTACCAGTATTGGAGGATTGACTTACGAAGGTAAAACTGGATTTAGTGGCAGCCTTCGCTATAGATTTTTAGACGATAGAGCAGCAAATGAGGATTACAGCGTAACTGCGAAAGGTTATTTCCTTTTAGATGCCGTAGTCAACTATTCCATTGGTGCTTTCGATTTTGGTTTATCCGTAGAAAATGTACTCGACACTGAATGGAGAGAAGCGCAGTTTGAAACTGAATCGCGCCTGCGCAGTGAAGCAAATTCAGTAAGCGAAATCCACTTTACTCCTGGCACACCCTTCCAAGCCAGGCTTTCGGTTGCTGTTAAATTTTAAAATAACAGGCCTTTAGACCTATAAGGTTTTGAAAACCTTATAGGTCTAAAATTAGATTAAACAATTGAGCCAATTAATATTCATTCCATTTGAACATGGTAATCAACTGGCCATGGCCTATTTGCGTTGCCTGAGTATGGTTTTTTATTCTGATATCCTATTTTTCAAATCCATTCTCTCATGCAAAATCCTAATGATTTCGATATGACTCTTATTTATTGTTCTGTAGAATATAATGTGCCGATTGGATTTAATGCCTAGCAGGCCTTCTGAGATTCCATCATAGCCTTTTCCTAAATGTGGGTTGTCTGCAATTTCTCTACAAGCTGAAATGAGCATTTCGTAATATTGATCGGCTTGTTTTTCGGACCAAATCTCAAATGTATAATCCCAAATTTTTGATAAATCCTCAACAGCTTTATTCGTCAATTTAAATTCAGCCATTTGAACTCTTTTTTGCTTTTAGAGACGCCAAGTGCTCGTTAGGTTCAAAATCATGTGCAATTCCGCTGTCAATTCCGTCTTGAATTGCGTTTCTTAATACCATTGCTCTACTTTCTTCTTCTTCTAAAAGTCTCAAACCAGCACGTATAACTTCGCTGACATTTTTAAATCGACCTTCATTTATACGGCTTTGAACAAATTGGTCAAAATAATTTCCGAGTGATACTGATGTGTTTTTGCTCATCTTACCAAGATTTGCTTCAATTATACCAAAAATTGGTATACTAACCAAAGCCCGTGCTGATTGGGATGCGAAACTTTTCCCAAAAGTTGAAGGAGACGATACCTATATTCCGTTTCCTTAAACTTATAAGGTTTCGAAAACCTTATAAGTCTGGTCTAAAACAACAAAACCACCCTTGGGTGGTTTTTAAATTCTTTAGCATAATAATCCTTAAACAGCTCCAGCTACTTGCATTAAATCCAAGGTTGGATTTACGCTTCCGCCTTTTGGCTCAATGGTTACCGCGAACATGGCTGCATTTTTAATGCTCTTCATTTTTATCAAGCCTTCCACATCAAAATCAAATACACCCATATCTACTGGTTTTCCATCTACAATGGCCCAAAGTTGATATTGCTGTTCTTCAGTTAATGTTTTTAAGTTTTGAATATTCAAGTAAGCTTCATCCGTTTTAGCATTCCAATACACACTGGCTGCAAACGACTGAGAAGCATCAACAGCCGCCATATTAACGCGTTTAAAATCAGCATTACTGATAACATCAATGTCGGCCACTAACTCATCTAAGCGATTATTTACTTGATTGTATTGTTCTGCCATTTGGCTATTCTGTGCTTGCAACTGGGCAAAAGCATCGGAAGAAGACTTCCATTTCAAACGGTAGTCATAAGCCATATAAGAGCTTACTACGGCCAGCGCCACCGAGGCAGCTACTAGATATTTCCACACTCCCGTATTGGTTTGTGGCATTGGAATCACCTTAGGTGCTTCCTGAGATACGTTACCAACTAACTGTCCTTCATCTTCTCCCCCAATAGCGGCCATTATATTGGCCTTGAGGTGACTTGGTGCTTGAATAGCAGTGGCCATGGCAATGTCTTCGAGTCCTGCCTCAATTGCGTTCAATTCATCGCGCAATTCAGGATACTGAACTACAAGCGCCTCTACTTCTGCACGTTCCTGCGGAGAGAGTGTATCGAAGATGTATGCTTCGAGTATGCCTGACGCTATGTATTCTTTAATATCCAATTACAACTTTACTTTATGTCTCAAATGTTTTAAAGCCGATCGCAAACGAGACTTAACTGTTCCCAAGGGTATATCGTATTCATCGGCAATCTCTGAATGAGAGAAGCCTTCGAAATATACTTTAATCAAAACAAACCTTTGCTCTTCAACCAGGTCGTCCATTAACTCTTTTACACCGATTCCATCAACTGACGACTCAGTGCTATTTTGTCGATCGATGGTATATACGTTGTCATCTATCGAATCAGTTTTAGCACTTCGTTTTATTTCTTTGGAACGTATTTTATCAATTGCCGCATTTCTCGTCAAATTGATCATCCAAGTGAATAAACGTCCCTTTTGGGCGTCATACATTCCTATCTTATTCCAGATTTTCAAAAAAACATCTTGAATGACCTCGCTAGTAACATCCTCATCTTGAATAATGCGCTGCGCTGCACCATAAAGTGCATCCCCATATTTATCATAGAGATACGACAATGCGGACTTATCTTGATTTTGAAGTCTCAAGACAAGATCGTGTTCCTCTATATGAAGCGATTTAGGTGCTATATCCGTAATATTTAGATGCAATGTAAAGAGCAAAACCGAATTTCTTCGGTCTTGTTCCATACAATAAGTTATTATTTCTATAAATGGATTACTTCATCATAGGCAGCAGCAGCCGCTTCCATGATGGCCTCTGACATAGTTGGATGAGGGTGAACCGTTTTGATGATTTCATGGCCAGTGGTTTCTAATTTCCTTACCGATACGATTTCTGCGATCATTTCGGTAACATTAGCTCCGATCATATGAGCACCAAGGCATTCGCCATATTTTGCATCGAAGATCAATTTTACAAAACCATCGCTTGCACCACCAGCTTTCGCTTTACCAGATGCTGAGAATGGGAATTTACCAACCTTAATTTCGTAACCTGCTTCCTTAGCTGCTTTTTCGGTATAGCCTACTGAGGCCACCTCTGGCTGGCAATAAGTACAGCCCGGAATGTTATTGTAATCAAGCGCTTCTGGATGATGTCCAGCAATCTTCTCTACACAAATAATACCTTCTGCTGAAGCCACGTGTGCAAGTGCAGGGCCATGAACGATATCTCCAATCGCGTAAATGCCATCAATATTGGTTTTGTAGAAGTCATCCACAATGACTTTACCTTTTTCTGTTTTTACTTTCAGGTCTTCAAGCCCAATTCCCTCAAGGTTGGTAGAAACACCAACTGCTGAAAGTACTACCTCAGCGTCTAAAACTTCTTCACCCTTTTTGGTTTTGACTGTTACTTTAGAGATTTTTCCTTTGGTATCTACTGAAGTTACCTCGGCATTGGTCATGATCTTAATGCCTGATTTTTTGTAGCTTCTTTCCAATTGTTTTGAAACTTCTTCGTCTTCCACAGGAACAATTCTGTCCATGTATTCAACAATAGTGACTTCGGTTCCAATTGAATTATAGAAATAAGCGAATTCTACTCCAATAGCTCCAGAACCTACAATCACCATAGAAGCTGGTTTTTTATCTAAAACCATTGCCTGTCTGTATCCAATGATTTTCTTTCCATCGATTGGCAAGTTTGGCAATTCTCTTGAACGGCCACCTGTCGCCAAGATGATGCTGTTGGCTTCGTAATCAACTTTTTTTCCATCGGCACCAGTCACTTCCACCTTTTTACCAGCCTTCAGTTTACCGAAGCCTTCTATATGATCGATCTTGTTCTTTTTGAACAAGAACTGAATTCCTTTGCTCATTCCTGCCGCTACATCACGACTTCTTTTGATCATCGCATCAAAGTCAGCAGTTGCTCCTTCGATTTTAATTCCATAGTCTTGAGCGTGTTGGATATATTCGTACACCTGAGCACTTTTTAATAATGCTTTGGTTGGGATACATCCCCAGTTCAAACAGATTCCTCCCAATTCTGATCTTTCGACCACTCCTACTTTCATTCCTAATTGAGAAGCCCTGATCGCTGCCACATATCCACCGGGTCCACTGCCTATTACTATTAAATCATACTTGGTAGCCATATTTTATGTGTTTTTTTCTAACAATGGGGCAAAGTTAAGCCAAATGTTCGCAAATAAAATATCGAATTGGAGGTATTGATCCTTTTCGTTTTCTTTGAATCAAGATTGAAAACGTTCAAAGGTTGTGGCATTGACCAACAACCTTTTATTAAGCTAAAAAATATGGGTTTACTAGAAGGAAAAACCGCACTTGTAACTGGTGCATCAAAAGGAATTGGTAGAGCAATCGCCACCAAAATGGCCCAAGAAGGTGCCAATGTAGCTTTCACCTATTTGTCAAGTGTTGAAAAAGGTGAGGCATTGGAGAAAGAATTGGCCGCTTTCGGCATTAAAGCCAAAGGATATCGCTCTAATGCGGCTGAATTTGCAGCGGCTGAAGCTTTGATCAACGATGTTGTGGCCGAGTTTGGCAGCTTAGATGTACTTGTCAATAATGCTGGCATTACTAGGGACAACCTTCTGATGAGAATGACGGAAGAGATGTGGGACGAGGTAATGAATGTCAATCTAAAATCTTGCTTCAATACCGTAAAGTCGGCTACCCGCACCATGATGAAGCAAAGATCTGGTTCAATTATCAATATTACTTCTGTAGTAGGCTTGAAAGGAAACGCGGGTCAAGCCAATTACGCTGCTTCGAAAGCGGGTATTATTGGTTTTACAAAATCAGTGGCATTAGAATTAGGCTCTAGAGGCATCCGTTCAAATGCGGTAGCTCCAGGTTTTATCGAAACTGAAATGACCGATGCCTTGGACGAAAAAACAGTACAAAGCTGGAGAGATGCCATTCCTTTAAGAAGAGGCGGTTCTGGTGAAGATGTTGCCAATGTTTGTGTATTCTTAGCCTCAGAAATGTCGGCTTATGTTACTGGGCAGACTATCCAAGTGGATGGTGGAATGCTCACCTGATCTTAAATTTGGTTAACGATTTTATTGCATAAATCTTAATAGTATCGCCCATAAAAGCGTTATTCGGTCATTGGAATAAAGTCGTTAACTATTTGCTATTTGCAACGTAATTCCTTCTGTTGAATCTGTTTCAGCAGTTCAAAAAATTAATCAATACCCTATCATAATTTACAAAGCACATTGATTTTCAATAGCCTTCTTCTTAAAACGGACTTCCCTTCCTGGTTCATTCTGGTCTGTTTTTTAGTAGGTGGGCTTTATGCTTTTATTCTCTATTCCAAAAAAACGAATTGGACAAAAAGCACAAATCGGATGCTTGCTGCTTTCCGCTTTGTCTTGGTCACTTTGCTCTGTTTCCTTTTGATGGGGCCACTATTAAATCAGGTGACTTTCTTCGATGAGAAACCGGTAGTAGTGTTAGCGGTAGACAATTCGGCCTCGGTGCCCGCCACGTATGATTCGCTAGACTTCTTAGCATTAAAGAAAAATCTAGCAAACATCTCAGATGAAATTACTGCCGAAGGCTACGAATTGCGCATCAGAAATCTTCAAGATTATCAAAGTGAGGTAGAAAGCATTGAATTCGATCAGAATGCGACAAATCTTCAAAGCCTACTTAAAGGTATTGCCAGTGATTATGAGCAACAAAACCTAGTTGGGGTTGTACTGGCCAGCGATGGCATTCATAATTATGGTTTATCTCCTCAATTCACGCAGCTCAATTTTCCAGTAATTACTATTGGATTAGGTGATACCATTCCAGCACGTGACCTGAGCATCAAGAGTTTAAATTATAATAAAGTGGTATATGAAGGCAATCGCTTTCCGCTTATCGCTGAAATATATAATAATGGCTTTTTGAACGAGACTGTGCGGGTTCAAGTCATAAAAAAGGGAAAAGTAATTGGTGAAAAGTCGATTGACCTGAAGGGTGATGAACAAATCAATTCCGTTGAATTTATTCTTGATGCGGAACTAAAAGGGATTGAAACCTACCAAGTTCAAATCGTTCCTAAAGAAGGTGAAAACTCACTCCTGAATAATAAAAAACAAGCGTTCCTTGAAGTTGTAGACAGTAAACAAAGGATTTTAATTGCAGCAAAAGCTCCTCATCCAGACGTTAAGGCACTCAAAAATGTAATCGATAAAAATGAAGGTACGGAAACAGTTACCTATATTGAAGGTTTCAATTCAGTTATTCCAGAAGGGCCTTTTGATCTGATCATTCTACATGAGCTGCCTGATTTAACTGGTTTTCCGAGCTGGTTGAGTGCTTGGTTAAAAAGTACCAACTCATTCTATATTACCGGAAGTGGGATTTTAAGTGCCATTAATGAGCAGAACCCTGTTATCAATTATAACAACTTTGGCCAATCCGATAATGCTGGTCCGAATTTCAATACAAACTTCAATCTATTTGAAATAGAAGCCAGCTTATTAAGAAGAATGGCTGAGTACCCTCCGATTTCGGTACCCTACGGTCAATTCAACTTCAAAACTCAAGCTGATATTTTACTCTATCAAAGGGTAGGTTCTGTACAGACAAATAGACCATTACTGAGTATTTATAATGGTGACGATATGAAATCAGCAGTATTTTCTGGTGCAGGCTTTTGGAAATGGCCTCTCCAAGAATATGCTTTCAACAATGACCAAAAGCTTTTTGAAACCTTGATGGGAAAGCTGGTCCAATACCTCGCAACCAAAGATGACAAACGCAAATTCAGAGTAACTACCCCACAGAATCAATATTTTGATAGCGAAGCCGTGACCTTCCAAACAGATATTTACAACGAACTTTTCGAGAAAATCTATGACGTGAATGTAGATCTCAAAGTGGTAGATGGCGAAGGAAATCAGCAAGAATATAATTACGTCAATAGTGCTGCGAACGACTTTAAAGTGACAGGCTTGACAGCTGGAATTTATAGCTATACGGCCTCTGCCGAGGTGAACGGAAAAAGAGAAAGCAGTCAAGGCACATTTTCAGTTGAAAAATTAGATTTGGAAGACATCAACCTGACGGCCAATCACCAACTGCTGAAGAACATTGCGAGTAACTCTGGAGGCAAATTCCTACTTCCAAGTGAAATGAACAAGGCAGTAGATTATTTTAAAACCCTCGATGCAAAGCCAATTACCAGATCGGACGAAAAATTACAGTCCATTATCAATAACCCTTGGTTACTATTGCTTTTGTTGATTTTGGTAAGTTCAGAGTGGTTTATTAGAAAGTATAATGGCAGCTATTAAAGCACCTCTTCAAGAACGTCCTATTATTCACTTGTTTTTTCGTTAAAAAGTTATGAATTAAACTAAATTATTAGTTTAATTGTAGCCATGAAGTCAAGCTCAATATTCAACCTAATTCTGTTTTCCCTTCTTCTTTGTTCTTGCAGTATGGAAGCCACGCAAGATGAAGCCGATCAGCTTTTTACCGAAGGTCAGTTTGAAGCCGCAGCCGTAAAATACGATAGGGTCATCGCACTAGAACCAGACAACTCTTTCGCCATTTATAACCGCGGTTTGGCACGAGAAAAAATAAAGGACTATCTCAACGCCTCAGACGATTTTACTTACCTGATAAAGCACAAAAAATACACTCGACTTGCTTATTTAGGCAGGGCCAGATGCTCCTTTGAACAGCAAATTTATAAAAGCGTGGTAATGGACATGAATCAATTGCTCTTGAGAGATGAGGATGACGTTGATGCACTTTTGCTCAGGGGCATGGCCTATGTCAAGCTCTATAAAAACAACAAAGCATTAGACGACCTGGATTTCGTCATTGATAAGCAGCCGGATAATATTCAAGCACTGATCAGTCGCGGAGCTGCATTGGCCAGAGGAGGACAAGGCGCGTATGCCATTGAGGACTTTGATAGGGCCATAAAAATCAGCCCAAATCTACCCGTCATTTACTTCAACAAAGGTGTTGTATTTTTCACTTATGAAAACTGGGGCGCTGCCATGGAAAACTTTGAAAAGGCTTTAGAATTGGATCCAAATTATGCCGAAGCCATTACCCGAAAAGGTATGACAAAACTTAATTGGTCTAAACATTCAAAAGCCGAGGCTTGTGTAGATTTCAAAAAAGCCCAAAAAATGAATGATGAATTGGCGGTAGAATATGTCAAAGAATTTTGCTCTAATTAGTGCGCAGATTTAACCGAATACTTATTTTTGAGTATGTTCAAAAAATTACTTCGTACCGGAAACTACTCTACCTCGGCAAGCCTTGGTCTACTCATATTTCGCATAGCCATGGGGGCAATGATGCTAACGCATGGTTATCCAAAGTTTCAAAAGTTGATTGAAGGAAATTTTCAGTTTGGCGATCCCATTGGTCTCGGCCCGGAATTTTCGCTGATCTTGGCTGTATTGGCAGAATTTGTTTGTTCAATTCTACTTATTTTGGGTTTAACCACCAGGTTGGCTTTAATTCCGCTGTTAACGACCATGGCTGTTGCGCTTTTTGTGGTGCATGTCAACGATCCATTTGCTACGCAAGAAAAGGCCGCTCTCTACCTAGTAAGTTTCCTTTTAATCTTAATTACTGGTCCGGGCAAATATGCTTTGGATAGAAAGCTGTTTGGCTAATCTAAAATCATTAGTTCTTGATCGATTCTGTGGAGCAATTGAGCAATTGATTTAGCAGTTGCGTCAAATACTGCTTTAGTGCTGGCTTTATAAATCAGTAAAAATTGCAGAATATACTTAAGCTCATCCTTTTGCAACTCCAGCATAAAACGCTTTTTATTATTGGCGTCCATGGCTGAATAATTGAGGTAAAGGGCGAAAGGCATGTGCTGGCTTGTATAGGGAATTAAGGTTTCCTTTACATGAGCCCCGTCAATCCCTGTCCATTCACTCACGTTTTTATACGACACCTCGTAAAGACTAACCAATTGTTTTGCCAGACTATCATTTTCGATCAGGTCAGAAGCTCCCAAGCTTTTCATTTGCTCATAGGTGATTTGAGTAGGTGTAAAGGGAGAATAACTTAAAGTTCTCAAAAAATTAAGCGTGGTAGAATCCGAAAATACATTATCAGCCTTTAATTGCAGCAATGTCAAACTTGCCTTCTGTTGTATCTCAAGGTTCTTTACGATCTGGGAAATTGCTAATGAATCAGTCTTTAAATTAGCTTGAAAATCTTCCAAAAGCTTGATCTGTTCTCTTTTGGCTTGGGAATTTAACCTCCATTCATTCAGCAAAAACGAAATGCTAATGCCAAAAATAAGGATGACAATTTCGGCCATATAGTACCTAATTCCGCTATTCCTGTTCCTTTTCATAACTAAAAATTTAACATTTGACGCCTACCTCAGTACAATATAGCAGATTCCATTTTCTGGAAGCAATTCAAAAAGCTTCACGAGCAAATCTTGTTATAAAAACTGAGGTGGAATTTGCCGATAATGTTTGAATATTTCCATTGACAAAATCGCAATCAAGGATGAATTCATAATTTGGGTTTATATTCAACTTATGAAAAAAGTACTCCGCGTTTTGGGCCTTGGTTTGTTGGTTATTGTGTTGGCCATTTTTACCTTCTATCTCGTCAAAAACGAAAAACTTCCAAAAGGTGAAAGCGGTGAAAAAGCCGATGCCTTGGCCATGCAAATGATGGAATCTTTAAACAAAGCGGCTTGGGACGAAACCGATGAAGTTTCGTGGACCTTCAAGGGCATGCACACTTACGCGTGGAACAAAACCGAAAATGTCGTCAATGTAAAGTGGGATGAAAACGAAGTGCAACTCGATCCAGAATCGGTCTCTGGGATTGTTGTTAAGGGCGAAATCAAACAAGCGGAAGAAGTTCAAGCACTTATCAAAACAGCCTGGGATTATTTTAACAATGACAGCTTTTGGCTTTGTGCACCCTTTAAGGCTTTTGACCCTGGTACTGAACGCAGTATCGTTCAACTCAAAGATGGAAGTGAAGGACTGATGATTACTTATACCTCTGGTGGTACCACCCCAGGCGACTCGTATTTGTGGATTTTAGATGAAAACCACCGACCTATAGCGGTAAAAATGTGGGTATCCATCCTGCCCATTGGCGGCATTGAATTCACTTGGGAGAATTACCTGACCCTAGAATCAGGTGCTATGATTGCACAAGATCATTGGCTTTTTGGAGTGGTGAATATAGAATTGACCTTACTAAAATAAAAAAGCCTTTCCGAAAATTCGGAAAGGCCTTATGATCTTGTTCTTCTTACTGACTATGAATAAACAGACTCAGCAAGCACAATTACATTGTTATTCAAAACTTCTACTACACCACCATCAATCATTAATTCCTCCACTTTACCAGAAGCAGTAATGCTTACCCTTCCTTTTCCCAATGCACTGATCATTGGAGCGTGATTAGACAGTACTTGAAATTCACCTTCAGCACCGGTAAAGGTGGCCGAGCTTACTTCTCCTTCAAATACTTTTTTATCTGGTGTTACAATTTCGAGTAACATAAATTTATTATTTAGCGGCTTCCGCCATTAATTTCACACCTTTTGCTCTTGCTTCTTCGATGGTACCTACCAAGTTGAAAGCAGCTTCTGGAAGATCATCATGCTTACCATCCATGATTTCGTTGAAGCCTCTGATAGTATCTTTGATGTCAACCAAAACACCCTTTAAGCCTGTAAACTGCTCAGCTACGTGGAATGGTTGAGAAAGGAATCTTTGAACACGTCTTGCACGTGATACAACCAATTTATCCTCATCAGACAATTCGTCCATACCAAGAATGGCAATGATGTCTTGTAATTCTTTGTAACGCTGCAACGTTTCTTTTACTCTCTGGGCACAATCATAATGCTCATCGCCTAAGATATCAGCTGTCAAAATTCTTGAAGTTGAATCCAAAGGATCCACCGCTGGATAAATACCCAACTCAGCAATTTTTCTTGAAAGTACAGTCGTTGCATCCAAGTGAGCAAATGTTGTCGCTGGAGCAGGGTCAGTTAAATCATCCGCAGGAACATATACCGCTTGTACAGAAGTAATTGAACCGTTTTTGGTGGAGGTAATTCTTTCTTGCATAGCTCCCATTTCGGTTGCCAATGTCGGCTGATAACCTACCGCAGAAGGCATACGACCTAACAGCGCTGATACTTCAGAACCGGCTTGAGTGAAGCGGAAGATGTTGTCTATAAAGAAAAGGATATCTTTTCCTTGACCTTCGCCATCACCATCACGGAAATATTCCGCAATAGTTAATCCTGAAAGGGCTACACGTGCTCTTGCACCTGGAGGCTCGTTCATTTGTCCGAAAACGAAAGTCGCTTTCGACTCTAATAATTTTTCTTGAGAAACAGTTGAAAGATCCCATCCTCCTGATTCCATAGAGTGCATGAATTCTTCACCGTAAGTAACGATACCTGATTCGATCATCTCACGAAGCAAATCGTTTCCTTCTCTAGTTCTTTCACCGACACCAGCAAATACAGAAAGTCCACCGTGACCTTTTGCAATGTTGTTAATCAATTCTTGGATCAATACGGTTTTACCTACACCGGCACCACCGAACAAACCAATTTTACCACCTTTTGCATAAGGCTCGATCAAGTCGATTACCTTAATACCTGTGAATAACACTTCAGTTGAAGTTGATAGATCTTCGAATTTCGGAGCTGATCTGTGGATTGGAAGTCTTTTAGTTCCTTTTGGCTGAGGAATGCCATCGATGGCTTCTCCTACAACATTGAACAAACGACCTTTAATATCTTCACCGATAGGCATTGAGATGGCAGTACCTAAATCGGTTACTTCCATACCTCTTGTTAAACCTTCGGAAGAATCCATAGCGATGGTTCTTACTCTTTCTTCTCCAAGGTGTTGTTGTACCTCAAGGATGATTTTTTGACCGTTCTCTTTGGTTACTTCAAGTGCATCTAAGATGTTTGGTAGTTTAGAGCCATCGGCATCAAAGCTTACATCGACTACAGGCCCAATTACTTGGGTGATCTTTCCAATATTTGCCATTCTTTATTGTTTATCTAGATAGGAAAAACGCGGTTTATTCTTCTGGCTGCAAAGGTAGGTCTAATATCCATTTTACCAAAAGGTTAATAAGAAATTAGAGGGGTAAAAATTGCTGAAGACCATGAGCGGTTTGGCTTTATTTTAATTGCCCATTTCCTGTCTTCAATCCCTCAACAAAATTCTAAAAACTGTACCTACATCCGCTTGAGATGACTTTACGAATATTTTTCCTAGATGGTAATTCTCTATAATTCGTTTCACCAAAGTCAAACCTAGTCCCCAACCCCGTTTTTTAGTTGTAAAACCTGGTTTGAACACCTTATTAATTTTGCCTTTGGCAATTCCTTTTCCATTGTCTTGAATATCGATGAAGACCATGTCCTCAGATTCTTTCCCAATGGTGATGTTAATGGTACCTATTCCGCTCATGGCATCGATCCCGTTTTTCACAATATTCTCTACTACCCACTCAAAAAGAGGGCGATTCATTTTGGCTGTCAGTTCTGGAGCATCAGAATCCACATGAAAAATCACTTTTGAGGAAACGCGAGGCTTTAAATAGTTAGTAATATTTTGAATGGCCTCCACTACATTCTCATCTTTCAATACTGGGGCCGAACCAATGTTAGAAAAACGAGAGGTAATCATTTCGAGCCTAATTACATCCTTATTGAGTTCAGAGATAATGTCTTCTTTACCGCTCATTTCAGGAATTTCCTTGAGATATTCTACCCAGGCCATAAGAGAAGAAAGTGGTGTACCTAATTGATGGGCAGTTTCTTTGGCCAACCCAACCCAAACTCGATTCTGCTCCGCTCTCCGCGAATAACTGAAGGCCAAATAAGCAATTGAAGCAAAAAGGGCAATTACCGAAAGTTGAATATATGGATAAGCACTCAATTGGCGCAGTAAACGTGAATTCCGATAGTAAACGTATTGAATCCCTGAGATAGCTCTATTAGGCCCATCACGGTAAATAATCTTGACAGGCTGATTTTCTCCTTTCATTTGACTCAACACTTCCTTTTGGTATTGCCCATGTTCTGCTGCTGTGGAATTATCTAATTCCACATTCCTTGAGTCAACTATTTCGTTTGATGCCGAATCAAGGATAATTACCGGCAACGAATTGTCTGGCCGAATGATGTTGTCGGTTATAAAATTCAAAGAGTTTCCATCGGCCACAGTCGAAAACTCAACGGCTTTGGCCCAAAGGTTTATGTTATCGCGCTCCCGTTCCTTCAGTATGTTTACCAAGGCCGAAGTGTAAATGATAGACCCCACCCCAATAATGACGGCTACAATAAACACAAAGTACTTGAGCGTGGATTGGCTGGTATAAAAATCAATCCCTAATGACCCCTTGAAAGGATTTTGCATACTGGAAAGTAACGAAAAATTAGATAATGGATATATGTTTTGTAGCTACTAAAAGGCTGGGCACAGGTATGCAAACAAAAAAAGGGCTAAAAGCCCTTGTCAATACTATTATGAAAAGAAATCAATATGCTCTGATTTCTTTGCCTTCCATAAAATTCAAGAAAGCTTTGTTCACCACTCGATTACCGCCCGGGGTTGGGTAATTACCTGTAAAATACCAATCACCTAAATTACCCGGACAGGCTTTGTGCAGGTTTTCAACTGTTTGGTAGACGACTTCAAGTTCTGCCTTCATGCCTTCTGGCCTAACGATCTGAGTGATTTTAGCTGATATTTCATCTGCTGAAAATTGATCGTAAAGCTCTTGAACGTAGTTAGATTGCTCTGGCGAGTTAATATTGGCCAAAATCTTATGGTAAGTATTCTCCAATTCGTCTTGATCATCTTCGCCATACTTTTCTTTCAATAAAAGTAGCAAAGCGCGGAAGGCCACAAACTCCTTTACCTTAGACATGTCAATTCCGTAGCAATCAGGGTATCTGATTTGAGGTGCTGAAGAAACAATAACAATTTTCTTAGGCTCCAACATATCCAGCATTTTTAGAATGCTCTTTTCCAACGTTGTTCCACGAACGATAGAATCATCGATAACCACCAGTGTATCAATACCTTTGCGGATTACTTCATAGGTGGTATCATAAACACTCGCCACCAGTTCATCACGGGTTTCGTCATCGGCAATGAAAGTTCGGAGTTTGGCATCTTTGATGACTAATTTTTCTACTCTTGGCTGAAAACTCAAAAGTTCTTCGATGCCATCAATATCTGGCTTACCATCGATGATCACATCTTTTCTTTTCTCTAAAAGGTATTCATCCAAACCTCGCATCATTCCCAGAAATGAGATTTCCGCTGTATTTGGAATGTAAGAGAAAACCGTATTCTTAAGGTCAAAATTGACCGCTTTAAGAATCTGAGGAATCAGTAATCGCCCAAGTTCTTTTCTTTCTTGATAAATATCTGGATCAGTACCTTTGGAGAAGTATATTCTTTCGAATGAGCATGCCTTGAGCTCACGCTTTTTCATAATTGGCACTTCTTCCCAATCGCCAGCCTTATCTACAATAAGTGCATGGCCTGGCTCCACCTCGGTGATATCCGAATAATTTACGTTGAAGGCAGCCTTAATCGCCTGCTTTTCAGAAGCGACCACTATTACCTCATCATCAATGTATTTGAAAGCGGGGCGGATTCCATTCGGATCGCGCACCACAAACGAAGCACCATGGCCTAATAAACCGACCATTGCATAACCACCATCAAAATCTTTGAAAGAGCGTTTCAGCACACGCTGAATGTTCATTTCATTTTCTATTATGTGGGTGATTTCTTCGTTGCTCTTCTTGTTTTTGTATTTATCGAAAACGCGTTGGTTTTCTTCATCGATAAAGTGACCGATTTTTTCCATTACCGTCACTGTATCTGTTTTTTCTTTTGGATGCTGACCAAGGCTTAAAAGCAGATCGAAAAGCTCGTCTACGTTGGTCATGTTGAAGTTTCCGGCCAACACAAGGTTTCTACTTCTCCAATTATTCTGCCTCAAAAATGGATGGCAACTTTCAATGCTATTTTTTCCGTGGGTACCATAGCGAAGGTGTCCCATCCAAAGCTCGCCTGTAAAACCCATATTATCTTTCAGCCATTGGGCATCTTTTGGGTTGTAATCCGATTTCTTCTTTGCTTTCTCGAATTTTCGGCCAATTTTCCCAAATATATCGGTAATGGGTTGGGCTTTGATTGTTCTGTAGCGGCTAATGTACCTTGTACCGGGCTCTACTCCGATTTTGATATTGGCAACACCCACCCCGTCTTGACCGCGGTTGGCTTGCTTTTGCATCATGATGTAGAGTTTGTTTATCGCGTAAGCTGGAGTACCGTATTTGTCAATATAGTACTGTAAAGGTTTTCGAAGGCGGATCTTCGCAATTCCGCATTCATGTTTAATCTGCTCACTCATCTAATCGCTTCAAAAAACAAAGTTAATACTATTAAGAATGTTCAACAACCCATCTGATTTAAAGAACCAAATTAACAGAGGGCAAACCAATATAGTGCCCCAAATTCGATCTATTTGTGGTTTATTATTCAGAGATAATTCATCAACTGGTCTTTTGACGAACATAAAGTATGGAATCTTCAAGTAATAAAAGAGAGAAACCACAGTATTGAGTAGGCCAAAGATGAAAACCCACAGTAAAATATCTTGGCCATTAGAGTTCCAGCTTTCCCATAATGCAGAGAAAACGAATAATTTTCCGTTGAAACCTGCCGTTGGAGGCAAACCGGTCAATGATATCATCACAATCAGCAATAAGGCGCCAATCCAAGGTTCTTGATTGCCCTTTCCCCTGAAATTATCGAAAGGTATTCTTCCCTCTTTATTTTCGAAAAGTTGAATAAGGAAGAAAACGGCAAAGTTCATGATCAAATAAATCACCCCGTAAAACAATGCTGCCGTTTCACCACTTTCTGAAAAAGCAATAAGACCCACTAATAGAAATCCTGCTTGAGCGATGGAGGAGTAGGCCAACATTCGCTTTGCATCTTTTTGCCAAAGAGCAGAGAAATTACCGATCGTCATACTGGCTATGGCAATAATACCCAACCACAATTGCCAATTGGCGAAATCAAGATCTAGTACTTGAACAAACCTGAAAATCAAGGTCAATCCCGCCAGTTTTGGCAATGCCGAAAGTAAAGCGACAAAAGGAGTTGGAGTAGCTTCGTAAACATCGGGAGACCAAATATGAAAAGGGAAAGCCCCGAGTTTAAATACGAACCCGGCCATGGTCATCACCAATGCTATGGACAAAGGCAGGATGGGTACTAAATAAAGACCATTTACAAATTGAACCGAGGTAAAATCCAAGGTGCCTGTAAAGCCATAAAGCCAGCTCATACCATAAATCATAACTGCAGAGGCAACTGCTCCAAAAAGTAAATATTTGATGGCCGCCTCGGAATTTGATTTCTTTTTATAAAGACCAATTAACAAGTACGAACAGATGGATACCAATTCTACAGAAACATAGACCATAAGCAGGTTAGCCGCCATGGTCATCAGGAATACGCCTAGCAAGAGACCAAAAACTAAAACTAATGGCTCGGATGAATGAAAGAAAAAATCTTTCTTTCGATGCCTTTGCATCATTACAATAGCCAGTAAAGCACCCACAACAAAAAGAAGTTTAAAGAAGACGGCACCTTGATCCAGCCTTAACAGGCCTCCCATCAAACTGTTTGTGACTAATAACTCACTCCAATTAGAGATCAATAACAATGTAGAAAATGCCAGTCCAGCTATTGCAATGGCAACAATCCCCACCGACTTATTCTGCCTAAAAATTAGATCATAGGTCAGAAGGAGCACAAGCGTAATGACCAAAGTAACTTCAGGAGCCAACCAAAATATATCAGCCGTTAAATGCTGCAGTTGATCTTTAAGCCCTTCTAGCATATTGGATTGAGCCAAAATCATTTCTGAATAGATTCACTTATGAGTTGTGTAAAACCTTCAACAGAATTGCCAATCAAATCGAGCAGGGTAGCAGGGTAAATTCCAAACCACAAAATGAGCACCACCAAAGGAACAAGCATCAGGTATTCCCGAAGGTTCAAATCAGTTAAGTGTTCCTTCCAAGCTTTGTCTTTGACCCAAAACTTACCAAAGAACATGCGTTGAAGCGTCCATAAATAGTAACCAGCCCCTAATACCAATCCTGCAGTAGCCACAATCGGCATCCAATACGGAATGGCGCCAATTACCCCGTATGATTTAAATGCTCCTATAAAAACCATCAGTTCCGCAATGAAGCCCGAAAAACCAGGAAGACCCAATGATGCAAAAAAGGCAATGGTCACCATTACTGTATATTTTGGCATCTGATTCGCCAAACCACCATAGTTTTCTATACCTCTGTCGTGGGTTCGGTCATAGATCACTCCCGCGATAAGAAAGAGCATGCTTGAAATTAAGCCATGAGAAAACATCTGATAAATTGCCCCTGTCACACCCTCCACCGTCATGGCAGCCAAACCCAAAAGCACAAAACCCATGTGAGAAACAGAACTATAGGCAATCAATTTCTTTAAGTCTTTTTGTGCCAAAGCGTTCATGGCTCCATACAAAATGGAGAACAGGCCGAAGAACCCTATGAGCCATGAATAATGGTAAGCAGCATCTGGAAAGAAGCTAAAGGCTGTTCTGATGATTCCGTAACCTCCAATTTTCAAGAGAATGCCAGCCAAAACCACCGATACTGGGGTTGGTGCTTCCACGTGCGCATCGGGCAACCAAGTATGGAAAGGGAAGGCAGGAAGCTTAATGGCAAAGCCAATCAACAAAGCTAAAAATGCCATCCATCGGGCCGATTGACCAAAAATTTCTCCAAAGCTGTTCCTTCCTAAAATTGAATAGGGTAAATAATTGGCATCGTCTGCCATGGAAATCATATTGAATGATTTAACGATATCAGCATCATCTATGGCTCCATTTTGTACGCCTTGCTGCACATCGATGATCATCTCTTCTGTCGGCAATACAGAGGCTTCAAAAATACCCGCCTCAACTCCAGTTTTGAAAGGATCGTAAACAGAGTTATATAAACCAATCATTACAATTAGAATCAGAATTGAACCGACCAGCGTGTACAAAAAGAATTTAATGGCTGCATATTCCCTTCTTGGCCCACCCCAAATACCAATCAAGAAATACATTGGTAAAAGCATAAACTCAAAGAATAGGTAGAATAGGAAGAAATCCAAAGCGACAAAACAACCTAAAATAGAAGAGGCTAAAAGCAGGTATAAGCCAAAATAACCTTTCTTTTTATGCTCAACTGTCCAAGATGAAATAGCACCAATAAAAAGCACAATGGCGGCTAAAAGTAGTAGAGACAAGTTCAGTCCATCCACTCCAACAAAATAATCGACTGAAAACTTGCCTAAGTCTCCCATTTCTATGGAAAACCATTCTGTTTTTTGGGTGAGCTGTATTTGGCTTTCGGAGTTGGTAAGACCAGCAACAGAAGTATCAAAATTGGTTACAGCCACTATCGCCAATACCAAAGTAACTGCCATGGCCACCAAGGCCACAATCCTATAAAGATGCGATTGACTTTTAGGCAAAAGCAAAACCACCAATGCGCCTACCAGCGGAGTAAATATGATATAGGTTAATAGATTTTCAATCATAGTCTAAAATAGAAGCCAAATTAACATGAGTATTAAAAAGGCCATAGCTGCCATAATATATCCTTGCACATTGCCCGATTGAATCGACCTTGTCATCTGCCCCACCTTTCCAGTGGTATAAGTTGTCAAATGTACGAATCCATCTACAATGTTTTTATCGAACCAAGCCACGAGATGGGCAATCACTACTTGTAATTTTGCGATCATGTTTACGAAACCATCAAGTACCTTTTCATCGAACCAAGCCAACCATCGCGACATCATTAGAATGAATTTCAAAATCACCTTCTCGTAAAGCGCATTTTGATACCAATGATAAAATGAGATCTGTCTGAAAAAACCGATCGGCTCTCTTTTCTCTGGAAACGAAGTCGCAAAACGTGCCCCAGGGCGATACATCAAAAAAGCGGTCACCAGTCCTGCCAAGGCCAGTATAATGGAAATTGTAACCACTCTCGCATGTAGAAATTCAAAATATTCTAAAGGAATATCGATCAAATTGAAGGCTGCATAAGGCTCAGGCACCAAAAAAATAGGATTCTGAATGACTTGATAAAACCAAGTATCCTCAGCCTTAAAGCTCAAACCAAAAACCAAGCTAAAAGAGCCAATGGCCAGTAGAACAGCAGGCAATTTCAAAAAGATGTTTCCATCTTTCAATGGTTTTAGGGTGACCGATTTATCTACCAAGTTCGGAAGCCTGAATGTTCCTGTAAATACCAAAAAGATCATTCTGAAGGTGTAGAAAGCAGTGAGCAAAACAGTGGCAAAAGCCAATACTTCTATAAAATAAAAACCTCCACCCTTTTCATCAATCCATACCGCAGTATCCAATAAAATAGCATCCTTTGACAAAAATCCTGTAAACCCTGGAATGCCCGCCAAGGCCAAAGCGCAGATCAAAAAGCAGAAAAAAGTGAAAGGCATGAATTTTCTCAAACCACCCATGACCCGCATGTCTTGCGTATCGAAACGAGTTTCTTCTGTTTCTAATTGATGAAGTTGGTGGATGATCGTTCCCGCAGATAAAAACAAACCTGCCTTAAACATGGCATGCGTCACCAAATGAAATAAACCAGCTGTATAAGCGCCAACGCCCATGGCCAAAACCATATAGCCCAACTGTGAAATGGTGCTGTAAGCCAATACCTTCTTAATATCGAATTGAGAAAGGGCAGCTACTGCGGCCATAAAGGCTGTAATGGCACCTACCACTGCGATTACTTCTAACGCTTGGGCATCTAAAATCACAAAAATCCTGGCGATCATAAACACCCCAGCGGCCACCATAGTAGCTGCATGAATCAATGCGGACACAGGCGTTGGCCCTTCCATGGCATCGGGCAACCAAACTTGCAGTGGAAATTGTGCGGACTTACCTACTGCTCCGCAGAAAAGCGCAATACCAGCAGCACTAAGCCAACGGCCATCAAGGGAATTTCTAACCAATTCCCCATTCTTAAAATACTCAGCAATCCAATTTCCATCCTCAATGGAACTCAAAATCGTCAATGACTTAATTCCTTCCAAGTCGAAAGTTTGGAACTGGGCATAGAGAATCATCAAACCAGTCAGGAATCCTAAGTCCCCAATACGGTTCATGATGAACGCCTTGTTGGCAGCTAAAGACGCTGATTTTTTTTCGAACCAAAAACCAATCAAGAGATAGGAAGACAATCCGACCAATTCCCAAAAAATGAAAATGAAAAGCAAGTCATTGAAGAGCACAATCCCTAGCATAGAGAAAGTGAAAAGGCCTAATAAACCAAAATATCTAGCTTTTTGCGCATCATGGCGCATATACTCAATGGAAAAGAAATGAACCAGTAACGCAATGAAATTCACAACCAAAAGCATGATCAAGGCCAGTTGATCAATGAAAAATGAGTAGGTGAATCGTGTATCACCAATACCAAACCAATCTCCTCTAATTGTTACGCCTTGTGTACCCCAATATTCAATGGCCAAATAAATTGCAACCAAAAGATTGGCGAAAAGCAACGTAGAAGCCCAAAGAGGAGCGTTTTTCTTTAGGAAAGTAGCCGTGAAAAAAGACAATAATGGAATACCCAAAAGAGCCAAGATCCAAAAAATTAATGGATTGAAATCAGTAACGATTATGATGTCATTGATATCCATTAGCCCTTCAATTCATTGATTTGATCTAAATCAGCAGTATTGAAATGCTGATACACTTTTACGACAATGGCCAAAGCCACAGCTGCTTCAGCTGCCGCCACTGTAATCACAAAAAGCGCAAAGATTTGACCTTGCAACTGATCGCCATCAAACCTGCTAAAAGCTACCAGATTCAGGTTAGCCGCATTGAGCATTAATTCTATGCCAATCAAAACTGCAATGGCATTCTTTCTTGTTACCACAACGGCCAAACCTATGCAGAATAACGCTGCTCCTAACAGTAAAAGAATATCAATCGACATGCTCTACCTCCTCTCTTGTATGGCCTGCAATGCGAATGGCACCAATCAATGCGATCAAAAGTAAGATTCCAATAACCTCAAAAACCAACACATAGTCGGTCATTACTTTCATTCCTAAATGACGAATACTTGAAGGGCTTGAATTTGAATTCGTCATCCAAGCCATGCCTCCAAAATCTGCTGTGCTAATGCCTCTGGCCAAAAGGTAAAAAAATCCTGTGGCGATAAGTATTCCATAAAACTTATGATAAATCTTGGTATCAACCTTGGTGGTTTTACCTCTGTTCGTGAGCATAATACCAAAAACAATCAAGATCAAAATACCACCTACATATACCAGAATTTGAGTGATAGCCACGAACTCCGCCCCGAGCAAAACAAAAATGCCCGCCATTCCTAAAAAGGTGGCAATCAAAGCGAAGGCCGAATACAAAATATTCTTGGTCAGCATAATGAACAATGCCGAAATCAAAGTGATCCCAATAAAGGCGTAGAATATGATGTTCGCTATTTCCATCAATTATTTTGTTTTGGTGTCATCACTAGAATCATCTTCCTTTTTTCTCACCTGAATTTTAGGCCTGATCACCACCTTAGGTTTGGGAGTCGGGTTGTCAGAGACTTCCGCTGGTTTTGAAGCAGTTGGAATCTTAGGCTTCATTGGGATTTTTGGTAAAGCAGCTTTTGGAGTCTCATTTATTTCAGAATCAGAGGATTCGTCAGCTTTCTTCACCACGATTTTAGGCTTCATCACCACTTTCGGACGTTGCGCAGTTGACGTATCAGAAACATCCGAGTCGGGTTTAACCACAGGCTTCATCATGGGTTTTGGACGAAATACTGGCTTTACTCCGTCAGGTTTCGCTGGAGCTGGCGCTGCGCTAGACTCTGTTTTTGGTTGAATGGTTGCCGCTAGCTTCAATCGGTCCTCTTCCTTTTGCTTGGTGTAATCTTCAAAAGCCTGTTTCTTTTCTAAGATTTCCAGAGGCGTCATTTCTCCGAATTCAAAGTTATGTTCTTCAATGTCGAAAACACTGAAATCATATTCCTTGGTCATGGTAAGACATTCGGTAGGACAAACCGTGGTACACAATCCACAAAAGCAGCATTTCGACATATCAATATCGAACTTGGCTGCATAGATTCTTTTAGGAGTTCCATCAGATGTTTTGCCAATTTCCTCAACTGCCCGAACGGGTTCAATATCAATACAATCTACTGGGCAAATCTTAGCGCATTTATCGCAAACAATACAATCTTCAATTTCATTGTGAAGCTTGTAGCGACCATTATCGGGTACTGGAATTGATTCTTTCGGATATTGAGTCGTGAAAATCGCGTTTTGCTTCGCGAAGTAATTTTCTTCATCCACATACAAGGGATCGCGCTGAGTTGTCGCATCCTTCATGTGTTCAAAGGTTACTTTCAGCCCCTCTTTAAGGGTTTTGGTAGCAATGGCAATATTTTTCCAGTACTTGCTCATATCATCAGCAATCTCCACAAAGCACTTAGTAAAACCAAAATTATAGCCGCTGGCGTCAAGTATTTCCAACTTAAATTCATCAGTTGATCAATCCTTAACCTTGGATAAGTCCATCTGATCCAGATTTGAACGCCAACCGTCAGCAACGCTTTCGAAATTAACCAAAAGGCTCCCCATAAGTGACCGGGCCAAGTACCCGGTTCCCCACTGGTCCAATCTGCCAATGCGACTGGGCCAATGTTTGGCAAAGCAGTATTCCATCCTCCTAAAAAAAGCATGGCACCAAGAAATGCCACCAAAAGCATCATTCCATATTCGGCAAGCATAATCATCGACCACCTAAAGCCTGAATATTCAACATGAAAACCAGCCACTAATTCAGACTCTGCGATCGGAATATCGAAGGGAGCACGGTTGGCTTCGGCCAACGAGGCAATGAAGAAAATAAGGTAGGCAATGAAGAAAATCGGCACTCGAAAAATATTCCACGTCAAAAACCCTCCAATTTGGGTGGTTTCAATGCCCAATGCTTTAATCCCGAAAAGGTAATTCTGGGCTTCGGCATCAAACTCATTGATGAAAATACCTTGCTGGTAAATGATTTCTTGAAGATTGAGCGATTGCGAAACCATGATTACGCAGACCACAGTTAAGCCCAAAGGAATTTCGTATGATATAATTTGCGCTACAGACCTTACCGCACCTAAAATAGCGTATTTGTTATTTGAGCCCCAACCTGCCATAAGTATGCCCACAACATCGAGAGAAATAATAGCCAATAAATAGAAGACACCTGTTTCGATATTTGATCCACCGAAACCAGAAGTAAGTGGCAAAACAGCGAAACCTGCAAAAACAGCAACGAAAATGATAACCGGAGCAGATTTAAATATCTTGCGATCGGCCGCTCGAGGCACAATGTCTTCCTTCTGAAGTAGTTTAAGGAGATCGGCTACGGTTTGCAGCAAACCATAGGGGCCTGTTTCCATTGGGCCATACCTGTCCTGAATGAAAGCCGAGATTTTTCTTTCAGCATACACCGCGAAAATGGTGTAGATAAGTATGAAGTTGAGAAAGAAAAGGAATGCGTACACGCTTTATTCAACCCTAGTTTAATGCAAAGAAAGTATATAATTCGTAAACAAATATGGTAAAGTCTACACGATTTGTAGGCTAAAAGCTCATCGATGTCAAAATCCCCAACCTATTCCCAAAGAATATGTTTTTCTAGATTGATTTCTTCTTGAAAAAAGAGCTCGGCTGCCAATTGAAAAGAGGGGGTAAAATCTGAAACCAAGAATCTATTTTTGGTCAGTTTTTCTTTCGAAACCAGGTTATGATAAGCCAAAAGTGCTTGCAATGCTTTTGCTACTATTACGGAAGAGTCTATGATCTCAATTGCGTTGGCGTAGAAATCCGAAACCTGTTTTTTAATCAAAGGATAATGGGTACAACCAAGGATCAGTGCTTTAATGTCTTCTAATTCTGGCTTTTCGAGGTACTGATTGATGATCTGTTCCGAAATCTCATTTTTATAGAACCCTTCTTCGATCATAGGCACCAATAAAGGTGTAGCCAAAGCACCCAAAGTAATTGATGCATTTCTTGCAGCTATTTTTTGAGCATAAACGCCAGAACCTACTGTTTGCTTCGTTCCAATCAAACCAATTTTAGCATTTGAGTATTTCTCTCCAACATACTCAACAACAGGATCAATAACATTCATTACTTGAGCTTTACTGCCCACATAAGCTTTCACCAATTCAAAGGCCGCAGCCGAAGCAGAGTTACAAGCAATTAAAATCACCTTGCAATTGTGCTGCAGAAGTACATCACAGATTTTGATAGAGTAGGCCTGAATGGTAGCTGCAGATTTATCACCATAGGGCAAATGTGCACTGTCACCAAAATAAATGATCTGCTCGTTGGGAAGCAGATTTTTAACTGCATGGGCCACAGTCAGCCCGCCCATTCCACTATCGAAAATACCTATTGGGTTCCCTTTATTCATCATGGCTAAGGTATTTGAATTAATGTAGATTGAAAACAGGCACTGGTAAAAAAATAGACCCACTGTCGATTGCACCTGACAGTGGGCCTTATAAACCAAATTGATTGTATGTATGATCTTTGATTCTTGATTTAAATTTTTCGTATGCTTTTAATTGTCGGCACCATCTGCTTGCGCCCTATTCACCGTGTATTGGGCCACATCTTTACCTTGATCCGTTCCTATATAAGCGTCAAAAGTCCAGTGAATTCCTCCATAAACCCTTGAGATTGCAGCTTCTTCTGCCCAATCTCTGACCTGATTGGCCTTTTGAGGGAAGATATAAGCCAATACTTCGGCTCCAGCTGCTGAAAAAACACTATGACCAGAGGTATATGAGGGAAAATTAGGGGTTCCCGCAATGGTTTTGAATCCCTCGATTGTCTGAATGGGTCGTGGATAATGGTAATAATATTTAGCATCCCAACAACTGATACCCCCATCCATCATTGCCATATTGAGATAGGCAAAAGTGCGGGCTGCTCTAATTGGATTTTGTTTGTACTTGACTATGAACTCTTTGGCAAATTCGTTCCAATGTCCAGGCGGAGTGTATGTTCCTAATCCATCTTGCCAGAAGTTGGCGATCCGCCTTCTTTCCTCGGTAACATTATCAGCATAATCGTTTAGAATGGCTACATCCGCTAAATATTCTGCAGAACCAACGGCAGGAGGGGCAATTGGTCGGGTGTCTTCAACATTGAGCACATTCCACATTTGCACCTTGCCAAAAAGTGGGGTAAGGCCAACAGGACGCTGTGGAAGTTCCAAATTGATCCATTTCCATCCAAATCTTTCAAAAGCTGCATTAGCAATCGAATCGGAAACTGCTTTTGGCGCTTGCGCTTTGCTCATTCCATCTCCTGAGGCTCTTGCCAAAGCAAGCGTACTAATGGCGTTGCCAATAGTTTTACCCGCCTCGATATCACTACTTACATTTCCTCCTGACAGTAACAAACTTCTATAGTGCTCTTCCTCCTTTTCTGCCAAGTAGTCCACTTCGAGAGGAAACATAGCGGAGAGAATTTTTCTAGAGACAGCCGCAACCACAGCACCTTCCGATGGATAAGAAGGAATATTATTGTCTTGAAAATTGTATTGAATGTTGGCGCTCTGTTTAAAGGGGGCAGCCCGATTAAAACTGAACTTGTGGTGCCAAGCTGAAATAAGACCATCAAATTGAGCTACCGAAAGATAGGCTAAAACTCTAGATGCATAGGGCGGGTGCGAAAAAGGAAAAGCCGGTGGCCCATCAGGAGTATTTGGATTAGGCAGAGTATAGGTTCCGTCCGCATTTGGCCCTGGAATAATGTTGTATTTGGCAATGAGCTCTAGGGCAATTTCATTCCACCTCACCACTGGACTGTCCATCCAATAATCAATTGCCTGTTGGTCGGCTTTGGTCTTCTGTCCAATGGCTGTTTCTAATGCCGATAACTCAGCTAAATATGCCGAAGAATTGACCTCGGATGGAGCTGGTATAGCTATATCTGCTCCGCTGCCCAACAAGATAGGAGTCCAATTACCTGCTGTTGCATCAACGGATGAGAATTGAACACTTTCGAACTCTAAGAAGGTCGGCAATTCCTTTTCGCAGGCAACAAAGCCCGACAGAATTAAAATGCTGAATACTTTATATATCGACTGTCTCATAGTGATTCTCTTTTTAGGTAGTTAAAAAAATAAGTAAGCCCAATGCCAGATGTGCTGATTTTGGGTGCATTCCTGCCATTGATGACGCTATGATGATATAGCCCAATGCCTAAGCCCTCTATTTTCGGAAAATAGTAATGAGCCGAGATCCCTACTCTGTCCATATTAACTTTGTTTGTCGGCTGAGGTGAATTATAAGCCCTGATATCATCACCACTTAAGGATTGGGTTTTTAAGTAATTTAGCTCTACTTGAAGTGAGCCATCCAGAAATTTCTTCCCAAAAATACCTTCAGCTGTAATGGCATTGGGCACATCCATCCAGGAGGTATAAAAACTGCCATTATTATAATAGTATTCTCGTTCTGCCTTAGCATAGCCTTTCCATAGATAGGTGCCGGCCCCTCTTACATAGAAGCCACTATTAAAAGTATATTGGCCAATGGCCCTATAGGCCAATTCAGGTGCTCCAGCCCCGAGGCTGTAAGGCATGTAATCGGGTAAATAATTGGAGGCAGGCGTGGAAAAGCTGACCGTTCCTAGGACTCTTAACTCCCCTCTTGCGGTCTTCTTTTCGAAAGCTTTATACTTTACTGCCACTGTCAAATCTTGGAGACCGCTTGCTCCTGCAAACTTCCCTCCGTTGGGATCGGACGACTCAGTCTTGATATAAGGCAAGCCAACAAATAAGTTGAGGTTTTTGACTACACCTACGGCCATCATTGGAAGGACAGTATTCCTTTTTACTGTGGCGATGGTTTGATTTTCTCTAATAGATGGCCCTTCCCAATATTGATCGAATTGACCATAGTTATATTCAAATAGAATACATACCACTTTGGATTCCATCATGATGGCGTCACTAGGCGTTTGCCCCACGAGCCCTACTGCAAAAAGCAGGAATGTGATTGTTAGATTAAGTTTCAGCATTTTAAAAAATTAATTATGACCGTAAGCGAAACCCATATCCATTGTGCAGGGATACACGGCAACACTTAAACTAGTTTTGAAAAATCCTTGAACCTTAGTAGCGTGCGCAAAAAAATGACGAATAATAAAATAATATTATCCAATGCAACATTTGTATGCCATAAGGAGAAGGAAAGGGATCAATGAAGTACAGCAATACTCAATGCAATACGCAGAGAGTTGATCATTCTTCATTGTGAAGAGTCAATAAGTATTCAAACTTATTGATTATTAAGCTTCTGGAGGTTGTGCAGGAGTATCCTGCAAGCGGCTTGAATAAATTTCACTGGCTTTATCACCAAACGAATTTTCACCCTCCATGATTGAAGAAAGAAGCAATTTAAATTCATTCGTTGGTGTGTACTGATTGGTCAATACTTTCAATGGTGATTTGGACATTAAATTACCTTCAATATCGGATGCATTGGCATCGATCCAATCCTTGATCAACACTTCCAAATTGCTCTTATAAGTATCTGCCACTACAACCAATTGAAGATTACCATCTCGGTAGCGCTGTTCCAATACTCTAAAAAATTGCCCGTCCTTTTCAAAAGATGAGTTGACCACTTTAAAATCTTGATCGTTAGGCATGTAAGGGACATCAATAGGGATATTCATCACAAATGAATTTTCGTATTCACCCTCCTCACTAAAAATCCTATCCGACCATTTCTTTTCAATACGAAGGCCAACAGAAAAATCAGCCGCATAGTATCCAAATTGGTAAATACCTAGGCAGACTAACAATAATATGGCTGGGATTCTCTTCAAAAGTTTCGAATAAATTTAAAACTAAGGAAAAATCGGAACAAAAGAATTTTTGCTTCCAAAAAATCAGAAAAATATTTTGGCTGAAAACTGTTAATTAATGTGAAAGGTAATAAAACTCAAACCTCGCTGCTTAACTTCGTGACGGCAGTTTTTTTTAGCCTAGGGCACAAAAAAAGCCTCATTTTACCGAGGCTTTTTCTAGTGATCTGGCTGGGATTCGAACCCAGGACCCTCTCCTTAAAAGGGAGATGCTCTACCGGCTGAGCTACCAAATCAACATGTTTTCTTGTTCGATTAAGGGCGTTTTCCTTAATTGCGACTGCAAAGGTAAGACGTAAATATTTAAATGCAAAACCGAAATTTTAAAATTCTAATATTCCTTTTTCTAGGTCTTATTTCATTTCTTGAAACCGCTTATTCTCAGGGTTTTAAAGAAGAATTAAAAACAGCCGATTCCCTTTTCCAACAGAAAAGATATACGCAATCGCTGACTTTATATGAAAAAATAGCCCGAGAAGAGCAGCAAGCTTCCCCAGCGATGCTTCTAAAAATGGCCTTCATTTACGAAAGTCTAGAAGACTTGAGCAATGCGCTTTATGCTTTGAACAGCTATTACATGCTCACCTCAGACAAAAAGGTACTGACAAAAATGACTGAACTGGCCCAAACGCATAGTCTTGAAGGTTACTCTACCAACGACTTTGACCTCTTTCTGAAATTCTATGACGAGCACCGCAATTACTTTATCCTAATCACTTTGGCACTTGGCATTTTGATCCTTTCCATGATTTTTAAGAGAAAGAAAAAACTAAACGAAAGGTCCATTGGCTTATCTTTTGGGCTTCTTTCCATTGCCCTTGTGGCCTTCTTGCTGATCAACTTTTCTCAACTTGCTCCAAAAGGAATCATTAACTCTGCCAACACCTATTTAATGACTGGCCCTTCGGCAGGTAGTGATTTAATAGAGATTACTGGGGAAGGCCATAAAGTTGAAATTGTGGGCAAAAAAGATATCTGGCTGGAAATTAAGTGGAAATCCGGTCGAGCTTTCATAAGGGAAAACAACATTCAAAGACTTCCGAATTAGAAAGGAATATTTATTTCGTTTATTTCGTTAGCGATCCACCTCGCCTAAAACGATATCAATCGAGCCTATCACCGCAATTAAATCAGCGATTAGTCCACCTTTGGCGAGTTCATTGATGATGGAGAGATTGACAAAGCTTGCGCCCCTGGCCTTACATCTAAAAGGAATATCGGATCGGCCATCTGCTCGAAAGAAAAAGCCTGTTTCTCCTTTTGGATTTTCAGCCCTCACATATAAATCCTGAGCTTTAGGTCTAATTTTCTTTGGCACAAGCGCCCTTGGATCGAAATCTCTATCGCGTTTATGATCAGTCGTGAGCTTATCGATACACTGATCAACGATTTTAATGGACTCGAAACATTCTTGCATCCTCACCCAAGTCCTGTCCCAACAGTCGCCTGTTGTGCCCATGGCTCCTTTTCCTACTGGAATGTCAAAGTCGATTTCAGGATAAATGGAATAACCATCGATCTTTCTCAGATCATAATTCAAGCCCGAACCTCTGAGCATTGGGCCAGTAATACCGTAATTAATGGCTAAGTCCAAAGGCAAAACACCAACATTAGCTGTTCTGTCCACAAAAATCTTATTATCAATGAGCACCCTTTCTAGCTCTTTAAGCTTGGGTTTTAAGTAAGTAGTGAATTCTTTACAGCGCTCTTCAAAACCCACAGGAAGGTCGTAAAACAAGCCACCAACCCAAATGTAATTATAGAGCATTCGAGCGCCAGAGGCCCATTCTAAGAGCCTTACGATATGCTCCCTGTCCCTTGTCATCCAAAAGAAAGCCGTCACCGCTCCGATATCCATGCCATAGGAACCAATGGCGATAAAATGAGAAGCGAGTCTGTTCAACTCCGCCACAAGCACTCGGATGTACTCCACTCTTTTAGGAATATCCTCTTCAATGCCCAACATGCGCTCTACGCCCATCGCATAGGCATGTTCAGTATTCATTGCCGCCAAGTAATCCATTCGATCAACGAAGGGAATAATTTGGTTGTAAGGAAGGTTCTCTGCGTGCTTTTCAAAACAACGGTGGAGATAGCCTATGTGCGGAATTACCTCAATGACTTCTTCTCCACGGGCCAATACTTCGAGTCTAAGCACACCATGCGTAGAAGGGTGCTGCGGTCCTATATTGATTATCACTTCCTCTCGCTTCAGGGCTTGCTCCCTTAACTTTTGAGGTTCCGATTTTCTCAGGTTCTCTTGGTCGAATATGTATTGAATTTCCTTGGCCACTTAATATTCAACTTTTACTCCGCGATAATATTCTTGTTGTTGATAGTCCTTTTTCAAAGGGAAACCTTCCCAATCTGCCGGAAGCAAAATCCTGCGTAAATCTGGGTGATTATTGAAATGAATCCCAAAAAGATCATACGCTTCTCGTTCATGCCAATCGGCAGTTTTCCAGAGACCCGTTAAGGAATCAATGGCCGGATTTTCTCTTTCTAGCTCTACCTTGACCATTAAATGATGGTTGAAAGGAATGGAATAGAGATTATAAATTACCTCCATGCTGTTCTCTTCAGGGCCATTATCTAAGCCCGTGATACAAGAAAGCGAATCGAAATAAAGTTGATCGTCCGACTGAAGGAATGACATCACTTCAATCAAATTTTGCCTATCCATAATTATGGCCTTTGGCGAAGCATTTTCATCGATTGAAATGATGACTTGCTCATCAAGATTGGATTTGATATGATCTACAATTGCTTGGAAAGTCATTCGCTAAAATAAGGTTGAAGAAAATCATAAAGGGGTCTAAGATATTCGGAATCAAGATTCCAAAGTAAAAGTTCTCTGTAATCCACTTGATCAGGTTTTCCTTGGCCTCCTACAGCAAAGGAATCTACGTAAACGAAAACTTTAGCCTTCTCATCAAACTTTCTTAGTTCAGCGATTCTGTGAGTTTCAATACACCGACCATACTGATCTATACAATCCAATATACCCCCCCTCTCTTCATTAATTATTCTTCTGAGAAGTGTTTCTAAATTGCCGGGCTGGTCATCATTTGGAATATAGAATTGATTATCAATCATCAAATCAAACTCTTGAATCTCACGAGAAACTCTATTCCTAGTTCCTTCAATATCTGTATCCGCATCAAGCACAGTAATATTAATCCCACCCTCAATGGTGTTTCTTTGTATTGAATTCGCTGGTTTACTCAATAAATTACCAGATGCAATGATAAAGTCATCATTACTCAATTCCTTTTCAAAAGAATGCTTAATGTAATCTTTAAGAAACTTTCTATCCGATTCTCCTTCAACAATTATCCGTATTTGGGTCATCTGATTTCATTGCCAACGGTGAGAGAATAGTCCAACTCCTCGAAGCCAGAAGTAATAGCTTTAATATCTTTAGTCTTTGCACTCTCAACCAAAGTAATTGTTCTGGCCTCTTTTTGGAGGTGCTCCATTCCATTTTCCTCCAAAACTTCTTTGAAATAACGAATGCACTCTTGATTATGGGTGGTTACAAAAAGTTGAACTTCATTTTCTTCCGCAGCCTTAAGAATTGTTCTCCAAAAATCCTTCATTCTAGAATAGTGGATTCCAGTATCAATTTCATCGATCATTAGGCGTTGACCACGAAAAAGAATGAGAAACATGAGTAAACGAAATAACTTGACTGTACCATCTCCATAACTCACTAAAGGAACTACAAAGTCAATCCCCTTCTTAGCAACTACTAAAACAGGATAGTCAGTTATAGCAGTATCCATTTCCAAATCTTCAATCGAAGGAATTAATGGTGATAAAATATTAATGAGCTGCTTTTTTGCAGCCCTATCTCTAATGAAGGTTTTAGAATATATATCCATCAGTTCTTTCCCATATGAAACTGAAAAAGGAATTAAAGAAATGGGCTCCAATATCTCATGCTTATTATCTCTTAGTGCCTCCAGAGTTCTATCTTCTTCAAAGACCTCATTTATTCTAACCAGATTCCCGTTTCTTTTAAAAAGAAAGGTATCACCCATTCCCCAATCACTATTCTTATTTTTTGCTTTCTGGCAAAAATATTCCACTCTAACATCTTCACTTGATTCTAACAGACTAGCTTTATTGACAAAGAAACTAAAATGACCCTCCTTGTATTCTCCTCCAAGGTTTTTATAAGAAAGTGCCTTATACAAGTTCATAGAAAACTTATCGAGTTGATCATCATACAGCAAAGCTTCTAAGACCGAAGTCTTACCAACATTATTGTCCCCAACAATAAGATTAAACTGCCCAAGGTTTTCTAAGCTCAGATTTTTAAACCTTTTAAAATTCTGAACTTGGAACTTAATTAAATGATCTTCTTTGGCCATTGTACTAATGTTTTAAGAAAGATAAAAAATTTAAACTGCTTTTTTGGCTAACAACCTTTCAATCGCCTTTGGGGCAACGATACTTTCTCCTCTAATTTTTTCCTGAAGCTTTAATAAACCCCCAATCAATGCTTCTGGCCGTGGTGGGCAACCAGGTACATATACATCGACAGGAATAATTCTATCTACACCTTTCACCACGTGGTAGCCATGCTCCCAATAAGGGCCTCCGCAATTGGAACAAGAGCCCATCGAGATGACATAGCGAGGCTCAGCCATTTGCTCATAAAGTCTTCGAACGCGGTCTGCCATTTTAAAAGTGACAGTTCCTGCCACAATCATTACATCGGCTTGGCGAGGACTGGCAAAAGGAACGATACCGAAACGGTCGAGATCATAAGGAGTAGATTGGGCACCCATGAATTCAATGGCGCAACAAGCTGTACCAAAAGCCATTGGCCACATGGAAGAGAGTCTGGCCCAATTGATTAGGTCTTCTAACTTGGTGATGATGATTCCACCCTTTCCCAATTGTTGATCTAGCAGTCCCACTATTTTTTCAAATGATTATAAGCCCCAGTCGGAATGGGCGATTTGAAATCTGAAACCTTGTTCATTGGTCTCACCCAGTCCAAATAACCTTTTCTCCAAGCGTAGGCCAGCCCTAAAGCCAACACAAAAATGAAGATAAACATCTCGGTAATGGCAAACCAAGCCCAAGCATAATCTGTTCCTTCAATTAATGCTTTATCTCCAAAAATAATCGCCCAAGGGAATAAGTAAATGATCTCTACTTCGAACAATAAAAATATGAGTGCTACAATGTAAAATTTGATGTTGAACTGACCCCAAGCGGTGCCTATGGTTTCTTCTCCCGACTCGTATGTAGTCAGTTTTTCGTAGTTAGGTCTATTGGGACGGATTAATTTGGCAACGAATAAACCCACGGTAACGAACAAGATTCCACCCATGATAAAAATCAGGATGGTACCGAATTCTGTAAGGTTAGGTTCGATCATATTTTAAAATTTGAGCGGATCAATATGTTGAAAATGCCCATTCATTTGGATTTTCTCTTTGGCTCTTTCCATTTCGCGCACTACAGGAATAGCCCTTCTCATATGGTTGATCAGGTACTCGTATCGCTGAGATTGCCTTTCCATTTGAAGCATATCATATTCTTGTTCTAAAGATAGACCCAATTTGTGGGCTAGCTCATATTCTTGAGTCATCTCGGCCACATGGAGTTTATGGTCCATTTTAATGACTTCTACCAACTCGGCTGCAAGTTCTTTTAATTGAAGCCATTGCGATGGCTCCCCATCCAATACATTTTCAATGAACCTCACTTTGCCACCAGAATACATTTTGCCGTCCACCACTTCTTTAAAAGTAATCAACTCGAAAATTCTTTCGCAGCGAGTGGTAATATCCATCTCACCGGTTTCGTAGGTCTTTACGATTTTTTCTACCCGCATTTCAGAACCAAATTCTGAAATTCCATCCTTGAAAACCGGAATACCAAAGGTTTTGTCTTCGGCAACGCATTCCAGAATTAGCTGTCGGTAACGAGGTTCGAAAATATGGAGATTGAGTTTTTCGGCAGGAAAAGCAACAAGCTTAAGTGGGAAAAATGGCAGAAATTCCTCCATATGATTTTAGGTTTGAGAAGCGGAAAGAGGTTTTGTGATTTAAACTCACAAAACCTCGATACCTGTATTACATGTTTTTTACAATCTCTTCACCAAACTCGGAACACTTCAATAATGTTGCGCCCTCCATTAATCTTTCGAAATCATAAGTCACCCTTTTCTTTGCGATAGAGGCTTCCAAACCTTTATAGATCAAGTCGGCAGCCTCTTGCCAGCCCATATATTCAAGCATCATAGCACCTGAAAGAATTACTGATCCTGGGTTCACTTTGTCTTGACCTGCATACTTTGGAGCTGTACCATGAGTAGCTTCGAAAATCGCGCTTCCGTTCATATAGTTGATATTGGCACCTGGCGCAATTCCAATTCCGCCAACAATCGCTGCTAGCGCATCCGAAATGTAGTCACCATTCAAGTTTAAAGTAGCGATTACCGAATATTCAGATGGCCTTAATAGGATTTGCTGCAAGAAAGCATCTGCAATCACATCTTTGATAATGATTTGATGACCATCTTTTTCGATTACCTGCCATGGCCCGCCTTGATAATCTTTGGCGCCATAAGCATTGATGGCTAATTCGTAACCCCAAGTTTTGAAAGCACCTTCGGTGAACTTCATGATATTCCCTTTATGAACAAGGGTAACTGAATCCTTCTTTTGAGCAACAGCATAATCGATAGCCGCTTTTACTAATCTATGAGTTCCCTCTTCAGAAACAGGCTTAATGCCGTAACCAGTCGTTTCAGGGAATCTTACTTTTTTAAATCTTGCCGCGAAGTTTTCTTTCAAGAAAGCAGAAAATTTTGCTGCGTCCTCTGTGCCTTGCTGAAATTCAATACCTGCATAAATATCTTCTGTGTTTTCTCTGAAAATCACCATGTCGCAGGCGCCAGGATCTTTTACTGGTGAAGGAGTTCCTTCGAACCATCTTACAGGACGAACGCAAGCATAGAGGTCAAGTTCTTGACGCAATGCAACGTTCAATGAACGAATTCCACCACCCACAGGCGTAGTTAATGGCCCTTTAATTCCTACCAAATAATCCTTGAAGGCATCAAGTGTAGCGGCAGGCATCCATTCGCCAGTTTCATTAAAAGCTTTTTCACCAGCCAATACTTCTTTCCAAACTAGGCTTTTTTCGCCATTGTAAGCTTTCGCTACAGCTTGGTCTAAAACCAGTTTAGCAGCAGGCCAAATGTCGACACCAGTTCCGTCACCTTCAATAAATGGAATGGTTGGATGATTGGGCACATTGAGAACCCCGTTGATCATGGTTATTTTTTGTTCGCTCATTTGTATAAATGGTTAAGTAATTCGTAATAAAATTGCATTGCTAAGGTAAGAAAATTAAGAAGTTAAAAGTTCCAGAAATTTGGTTAATCAAGCTTCTGAGATACGAACCTTGCATTTAAAAAAATGATAATTATAAAATTGACTAATAGCTTTCTTTGTCACTTGGAAAATCGCGGTCTTTCACGTCTTTCACATAGCTCGCAACAGCTGATTTAATAGTTGAGCCTAAATCTGCGTATTGCCTTAAAAATCTTGGTTTAAATTCAGTGGTAATCCCAAGCATGTCATGCATTACTAAAACTTGGCCGTCCACATGTGGGCCAGCGCCAATGCCTATGATTGGAATATTCACTTCCTCTGCCACTCTCTTAGCAAGCTCTGCTGGAATTTTCTCTAAGACAATTCCGAAACAACCGCAGGCCTCAAGCAATTTGGCATCCGCAACTAACTTTTCAGCTTCCTCGTCCTCTTTGGCTCTAACTGAGTAGGTACCGAATTTATAAATGGACTGCGGAGTCAAGCCTAAATGCCCCATTACAGGTACGCCAGCACTTAATACCCTAATAATTGATTCTTTGATTTCGGCACCACCTTCCATCTTCACACTATGCGCTCCTGATTCCTTCATGACTCTGATCACAGACCTAAGTGCTTCGGAACTATTGCCTTGGTAAGAACCAAAAGGGATGTCTACCACCACAAATGCTCTTTTCACGGCCCTTACCACTGAACTTGCATGGTAAATCATTTGATCCAAAGTAATGGGTAAAGTGGTTTCGTGACCTGCCATGACGTTCGATGCAGAATCTCCAACTAGTATAATGTCGACACCGGCATCATCAATTAAACTGGCCATGGAAAAATCATAAGCCGTGAGCATCGAAATTTTTTCACCGCGATCTTTCATCGCCTGCAACTGGTGCGTGGTGATCTTTTTTATATCGGATTTATGGATTGACATACCTATAAAATTAAAGGGGTAAATATAACTATTTACCCCTCTTGTTCTGTGAAGTCTTAGTGACAGTTATTTTTGGTTAAACAAATGTACATCTCTTTGTGGAAAAGGGATAGAAATACCTTGTTTGTCGAATTCCTTTTTTACGTTTTCGATCATATCCCAGTTCACATCCCAATAATCTGGGGTGTTCACCCAAGCCCGAACGGTGATGTCTACGCTGCTATCTCCTAAATTTCCAACCCTTGCAAATGGCGCTGGCTCCTTTAAAAATCGGTCGTCATTCTCAATCAGTTTCATAATGATTGATTTTGCTTTATCGAAGTCATCTCCATAGCCAATCCCAAAAACCTTATCCCATCTTCGGGTGGGTTCGGTTGTGAAATTGGTAATGTTTGCGCTAGCCACTTTTCCATTCGGAAGGAAAATTGTTCGGTTATCGGGGGTTTTCAAGACAGTGTTGATAATAGAAACACCGTACACTGAACCGCCCGTTCCATCAATTTCTACATAATCGCCAGCCTTAAATGGTTTTAGGGTGAGGATGAGTATTCCCCCTGCAAAATTTGACAAACTGCCCTGCAAGGCCAAACCAACGGCAAGACCTGCCGCCCCAAAAACAGCAAGGAAGCCCGATGCTTCAACCCCCAACTGCATTATTATAGCATAAAAAAGAGCCGCATATAAGGTGATTTTCACTACCCCTTTTACTGTAGGGATAATCGTTGCGTCTACTTCTCTTTTCTTAAGGCCCTTACCAAAGGCACTCACTATTCTCTTGATAAGCCATGAGCCAATGATGAGTAAAACGACAGCTCCAATGATCTTAATTCCGTAGCTAACGATTAAATCTTCAACATTGGCCCAAATTTCTTCTAGGTCAAAATCCATGTTAATGATTAGTTTTTGTTAAAAATTAGTACAAATAAGCAGAACTATCTGACTCTGACAAATCAACCTGAATATGTTCTTGGATGGTGGTGGCCAATTCGAGGCCTTTGTAGTCGACAGAAATTGGAAAACGCTTGTGGCTGCGATTTACCAAAACCGCGGTTTGAATCTTTTTTGCCCCCAACTGCAAAAATGGGTCGATGGCGTAAATCATTGTGCGACCTGAATTCAGCACATCATCAACGACTATCACCGTAAACTGCTCTATTTGAGGGAAATGCGAAAGGTCTACCTTTGGCTGAACGGGTGCGTCTTTTTCTACGTCAAGTTTGATGACATGAACTTTAATATCGGAAATGGCATCAATTTCCTTTTTCAAGGAAATTGAAAGCTTTAATCCGTTCTCATCTACTCCAGCGAGTATTAATTCTTTTTGCTCGTAATTTTGCTCATAAATCTCGTAGGCCATCCTACGGATTTTCTGCTCTATTTGAGCTTTATCAAGGATTTGTTTTTTATGCTTGGACATTTGAGAGGCTACTCTTCTTAGTTAGGAATTGGCATTACTTTGCTATCCTTAAAAGTAGAGAGGATTATCATAGACTGCAAATTATCCACAACTGTAATATCGCTCACCCTTTCGAGCATTAACTTTTGATAGGACGCTATATCGGCAGCAATTACTTTCAGAATAAAATCACCTGTTCCGGTAACGTGGTGGCACTCAATCACTTCATCAATTTTGTTGATTTCTTCCAAAAAGACATCAATGTTGCCTCTGTTGTGACCTTTCAATGTGACATAAACAAAAGTACTAACACCAAGTCCTATTTTATCGGTATCAAGCTTGGCGTGATAGCTTTTGATAATGCCTGTAACTTCTAATTTTTTTACCCTTTCTAAAGTGGGTGCTGGAGAAAGCCCAATTTCTTTAGACAACTGAGCATTGGTAATTTTTGCATTAGATTGAAGAATTTCTAAAATTTTACGATCAATCTTATCGAGCTTGATGTTTTGGTTCATTTTAATCGCTTTGACGAAATATTATTTTGTAAAAATAGGTGAATCAATTGACTTAAGAATTTTGTTCGGATAAACGGTGAAAGCTATTTTTTGTTCCTTTTTATTTCCTTCTCTAACTCCCTTGCCTTTTGATTGGTCGATTCTTTCCTTTTGGTCTCATTTCTTACTTTTGAGAGCATCGGAGCGGCCTCATCGTAGCGCTTTTGCTCCACATAATATTCTGCCAAATGGAGTAAAGAATAGATATGATAACCAGAATCTTCCAAATCCAAGTCTGCGGAATATGAAATCGCCCGTTTATAATAAGGCTCTGCCACCTCCCAATTTCTTCTGCCACGATGAATTGCCCCGAGATAAAAGCACGCATAGCGCGCACTCATTTCTTCGTAGCCTTCCATTCCAGCATCAAATCTTTTGAGTATTTCCAGAGATTCTTTTTCCGTAGCATCCATTTGCCCTGCTGAGTAGAGCATTCTCGCATAAAATCTATGGAAATATGGATTGTTGGGATACTGTCCAAAAATATACTCCGATAAGCGCAAAGCCTCAAAAGTCTCGTTTGTTTCGAAAGCCTTGATGCGCATTAAAAAGAATATGGCCTCAACCCGAGTGTAAAAGGCGTTAGTAGCAACCGTTTCAAGTTGCTTTAATCCCAAGGCTTTATCGCCTCGCGGAAAAAACAACAAAATTGGGCGAAGCATCGGGTATTCTTCCCTGATCCAGATAGAGTAGTAATTGAAGAGTGCATCGCCAAAAAGGATTTCTGGGCTAAAACTTTCATTGCCCTGAGACTTCTCCAAATATTTTAAAGCCAACCTACCTGTATTCGTAGCTTTGCCCCAGTTCCTTTTTTCAGAATGATATCTGCCTTGAAAACCATAAGCGCCAGCCAAGAAGAAATTGGCTTCCATATTATCTTCATCTTGTTCCAAAATTGCCTCAGATTTATAAATGGCCGTATCCATATAAGCCAAAAACTCCTCTCCTAAAGGAGACTCTTTGTCCAAATTCGGCATCATTTGCCACCAAGTACTTATCCCGAATAAAAAGTAGCCTAATGGATGCTCTGGATAATTATACTTGAGCCAATTGAATTCAACCTCGGCCTTATGAAAATCGAAGTTGTACATATTGTCTACCGCTGTGGTAATTTCGTGTTGCAAGGCGAGATTAAGCAGCAAGTACCTCGAAGTATCGCTTTCTACACGCTCCTTTTTGGACTGGGCTTGGACAGCAGCCGAGTTGAATAAAAGTGCGGCAACTACGCCTAAGACAATATTTTTAAATCGCATTAATTTTTGATTCCACCGCAATGATGCAAAAGTACAGCCACTCAACTGAATCCCAAGACGCTCAACTAATTTTATTATTGTGTATTACCAATAATCGTAGTTTTGTGTCAAATTGTATTCATGCCTAGGGAATATACAAGTTTAGAATTGAAGATGAAGGAGTACACTTCCATCAATAAGGTGGTGGTGTTCGTGCTCATTTGCGTGATTTATTTTCTTTTGCTGTTCATAAAGCAAACCTTTGTAATTGACCAAATTCCAGCATTCCAGTTTTTAGAGGGGCCAAGTTTGCTCATTTTCAAAGTAATGGTGGGTTTGAAATACATCAGCGTTCCGCTGGTTTATGCTTGGAAATTTACGGTCATCGGGTTTATACTTTGGGTGGGCTGCTTTTTATGGGGCTACAGGGTCAATTATAAGCAGTGCTGGCAAATCGCAATGTTTGCCGAGTTGATCTTCTTTATTCCTCAAGTAATTACCATTCTTTGGTTCTTCTTTATTGAAACCAACCCTACCTATTGGGACGTTCAGGCATTCTATCCGTTGTCTTACATGAATTTTTTCGATCATACCGAAGTAGCCAGCAAATATCAATATGTAAACTCTGCAATCAACATTTTTGAAATAGGTTATTGGATTCTCCTTACCTATGGAATTCATTATGCAGCCCGAAAAAAGAAGTCCATCGCCAATGCGATCGTTTTCACTTCTTATGTCCCGCTGTTCTTATTGTGGTTAATGTTCTATCTCGCGGTTTCGGCATAATCCAGCCAAACTAGCGTATTCAAATGTTTGGGTAGAATTTGCCTATCGCCCCGATTAATAAAAATTAACCTTTCTTGAAGCGAATTTTTACTAATTTCACGGCCTGCAAATGGTTTTAAATCACTATTGGTATTGACCTTAGCGCCAAAATAGCTCAGTTTTTTAACTGAGGAGCACCATCTAAAAATGTTGAAATGACAGATTTTAAAAAAATCAATACAATCTCCGGTTGGGTAGTTTTCTTGATCTCGCTAGTGGTTTATGTAATCACTGTGGAGCGAGTTGCAAGTTTCTGGGATTCGGGTGAATTCATTGCAATTGCTTATAAACTTGAAGTATCGCACCCACCTGGCGCACCTTTATACATGCTCATTGGCAGAATGTTCTCTCTTTTGGCCATGGGCGATGTTACTCGCGTAGCCTACTGGATCAACATGGTAAGTGTGGTGTCGAGTGCTTTCACTATACTTTTCTTGTATTGGACAATTGTAATGTTGGGTAGAAGGTTGATTCAATCTACTGCCGAAAAAGTCACTTCATTTCATAATCAGTTGCTCATTGCTGCGGGCATCGTTGGTGCCCTGAGTTTTGCCTTTACCGACTCTTTCTGGTTTTCTGCCGAAGAAGGAGAGGTTTATGGTATGTCGTCTTTCTTTACTGCATTTGTATTTTGGGCCATGCTCAAGTGGGAATTGGTCGAGGACGAAAGCTCCAGAAACAAGTGGATTGTACTTATATTCTATATGCTCGGGCTCTCCACAGGTGCTCACCTTTTAGGTTTGGTAACGCTCCCTGCATTGGGCTTAATTTATTATTTCAAAAAATACCAAAACCCAACCTGGAAAGGTGGCTTTGCGGCATTAGGTATTTCTCTTTTCTTGGTAGGACTGATCAACTCCGTGATTATTCCCGGCCTTCCCACCCTTGCAGGTAAATTCGAAATCACTTTTGTGAATACTTTTGGTGCCCCATTTGGTTCGGGTGCCTTGTTTATCATTTTTGTACTGATTGCCTCGATCATTTTGGGCTTGAAATGGACAAGAAAAAGAGAATGGCCAATCCTGAATACGCTTATTCTGGGCATCACTTTCGTGCTCATTGGTTACTCTTGTTACGCTGTAATTGTAATTAGATCAAGACAAAACCCTCCTATTGACGAAAACAACCCAGAGAACGTAATGACCTTTATTTCTTATCTGAAAAGGGAACAATACGGAAGCAGGCCTTTACTCTATGGTCAATATTTTAACGCTCCACCGCCAGAGCTTAAGCAAGGTGCGCCCATTTATTACAAGGCCGATGACTCTTATAAAATTGCCGATTACAAAATAGAGAGTGAATACGACAACGCTTGGGAAACATTCTTGCCAAGGATGTACAGTTCGCAGCCAGGGCACAAACAAAAATACATGGCCATTACTGGCTTGCGCGAAGGTGAAAAACCAACCTTTATCGACAACATGGCCTTTCTGTTTTCTCATCAAATTGGCCATATGTACATGCGCTATTTTATGTTCAATTTTGCCGGAAGGGAAAGCGATGTTCAGGATGCTGACTACCTAACTCCTTTGGATTCGGACAAAGATGTTCCTGATTTTATAAAGAATAACAAGTCAAGAAATCAATACTATTTTATTCCTCTCATTTTAGGCTTGATCGGCTTCTTTTTCCAATTTTCTAAAGACCCCAAACGTTTTTCAGCGGTATTGCTGTTCTTTATTCTTACGGGTTTGGCCTTGGTGATTTATTTGAATTCGCCTCCAATAGAGCCTAGAGAAAGGGATTATATTTATACAGGTTCTTATTATGCCTTTGCGATTTGGATTGGATTCTCCGTTTTAGCGATTGGAAACGCATTTAAGAACCGTGGCAAGGCAGCAATAATAGCAGGCTTTGCCGTAGGAATGATTTCTCCTGTTATCCTTTTAGCCGAAAACTGGGATGATCATGACAGAACCGGGCGTTATTTCTCGGTAGATTCGGCAAGGAATTTCTTAGCGTCATGTGCTCCGAATGCTATTTTATTTACAGGTGGCGATAATGACACTTTCCCGTTGTGGTATGTTCAAGAAGTTGAAGGATTTAGGACGGACGTTCGGGTGGTGGTACTCAGTTATTATAACACTGATTGGTACATCGATCAAACCAAAATGAAGATGAACGATTCTGAAGCTTTCCCTTATACTTTGGAAATCGATCAATATCGCCAAGGCACAAATGATTATTTGTATGTGGACGAAAGACCACAATTCGAAGGGCAAGCCATTGACCTAAAGCAGTTTCTTTCATTGATTCAAAAGAACAATCCGGCACTAAAAAGACAATTACAGTCGGGAACAGAAATCAATACCGTGCCAGCACGTTCATTGATGCTGCCTATAGATTCGGCTCAAATTGCTAAGACCAATGCTGTGCCTGATGCCTTGAAGAAATATCAAGTAGACCGTATGTTCTTCACTTTTGGCGAAGATCAAAACTTTATGGAAAAAGGGTATTTGATGATGCTTGACCTTATTGCTGCTAATAATTGGGAAAGACCCATCTACCTCAATTACACTTCGGTGAGTTCTGTGCCTTTCGATTTAGACCCTTATTTAGTTCAAGAAGGAATGGCCTACAGGCTGCTACCGGTTAGAAAGCCTTCGAACTTAAGAGAACTGGTAAATATCGACCTGATGTACGATAATGTGATGAACAAATTCCAATTCAGAGGTTTGGACAATCCAAAAGCAAATTTGAACGGGGATTACAGAGGTTTTGCGCAAAATCATAGGTCCATGTTCACTACTCTAGCAGAAGCATTGATTATTGAGGGTGATACCACACGCGCTAAAGAAGTGTTGGACAGAGGAATAGAAGTAATGCCGAATGAAGCTTTGCCTTACGATATCGCTTCGATCAGTTTTGTTCAAGGGTATTTATCGATTGGCGAAGAAGAAAAGGCTTTGAAAATGGGAATGGAAATCGCTGAAATGTTCAACGACATGGCAAGCTACCATCAAAAGAAAATGCGGTATGATTATGAATTCCGTAAATTCCTCAATGGCCTGCAATACCTGCAATCTGTATTCAGCCAATACGGCCACAAGGAAGAATCTGACCGAATCAAAGAAATGCTTAACCAGCAAAACATTAGTCTTTCCGTAGACCGAAGTAAATTCTAAAGAGCGGTTTACTTTTCGAGTACAAGAAAAAGATCCAAAGCAGTATCTGCGTCATCAGTCAAGAGGTAATCTTCTTGACTGATTTCGTTTACTAGCCCTCCATTCTGATCGCTTAACTTATTTCTATTGATCCGATTCAAGATGTCATAAGGAATTCTGAGCAATGGCGCAGGCAATCGGTATTGAAGATTGAAAATATCGTAACGCATAATTCGCTGCACCGACTTTTTGTTGTCTTCGTAATAAGCCATCACCTTTTCATTGCCCGCTACGCCCTTCATTTCCACTTTCGGAAAAATTGAAGCAGCCAAATCCGTCAATTGTTGTGCGGTGTATTCTCTCACATGCCAAGGATTGCGAGATAAGGTTTTCTTAATGTTCGGAGTCGTAAGAATGGCTTTTCCACCAGGTTTGAGTACACGATAGATCTCTTTTAGAAATTCCTTGTCTTGTTTTACGTGTTCAATTACTTGGAACGAAACAATGGTATCAAAGCTATTATCGGCCAAGCCCACAAAAGGAGGAAATACCGCTTGGTGAAAATCTAAAGCAGGGTACTTCTTCTTCAGTTCATCAATCACTGATTGGATTTTGTCCAAGGCCAAGTAATCATCGGCCAAAGGCTCCAACAATTCAACACCCCTGCCCTCGCCACAACCTAATTCGAGCAAATTTCCTTTGACATACGGAACGGCCAAATAATACGCCCGCAACAGTCGTTGATGAATCGGATTGTCTGATGGTATTTTATCTGAAGCGATTTCTGTTGTGTAGGTGGCCATGCTTAAATTTTGGTCAAAAATAAACCATTTAACTTACAATGAGCTTAAGATAGACAGCATTCAACCACATTTTTGTTACCTTTAACACGAATTAAGTTAGGCATGAAAAGGCTCATTATCTTAGGCTTATTAGTTTTTAGCTCCTTTGGTTTGTTTAGCCAAAGCAGAATGACTTCTGTCGATATCAGCTTTTTATACAATCAAAACCATGAATTTTTAGTCGATTATCGACTGGCCCAAAACGAGAAGCAAGTTCAGGTTTATGTGCGCTTTATCCTCAATAGTGGCATTGTAAAAATCAGCGATTACGAACTCACTTATGACGTTCGCAGTAGCTACATCGATGAACGACATGTTTCAGCCACGAAAAGACTGGATAGTACCTCAGTAATAGCAACAGGTTTTCGTGAGTTTGTTTATGCCTTTGTCTTCGAAAAAAAACCTGATCAAAACCTTATTGTACTAGAGATCAACAATATCGCCAGAGGTAAAAATTTCATCTTTGACATTCCCATTTCTGTAAAAGAGGACCTCAAAAATCAACCTTTCATGATCTTTGAAGAAAAACGGGATGTGCCTTATTTTTCAAAATTCATCAACCTTGATCAAACCGTACGATTGGTCAATGTTTTCGGAAACGAAGGCAAGTATGAGATCAAAGGCGTGCTCAACAACAAATCCGTTGCACTTCCTCCATTCGATAATAGTGAACCCAATGCCACCAGTAAGATTGAAATTGATACACTATATGGCGCAATAGAGGCTGAACCATTCAAATTTTCTACTCCTGGATTTTACGAAATCAATGAGGCATCAGATCCTGATAACAAATTAGGAATTCTAGTAACAGATGCCTTTTATCCTTATTTCGATCGCTATGACAATATGGTGCAGCCTCTAATTTTTATCACTACAACGGATGAATTCAAAACCATAAGACAAGCAAATGATGTGCGCGATGCTTTTGAGGGATTTGTGATGAATCGATTTTCTGGCAGCAGCAAAATGAGTCAGGATTTTGTCAAATACTACTACAAAAGAATTAGGGATGCAGCACATTTGTTCACAACAAATAAAGAAGGCTGGAAAACAGATAGAGGAATGGTTTATCAGATATATGGCAACCCACTCCAGGCATTTCGCAACGAAAACACCGAACTTTGGGTATTTGCTTCGCCCAACGGAAACCGCACCCGTTTCATTTTTGATCTCATTTCAGGAGAGGGCAACCTCTTGGAGTATCAATTAATTAGAGGCAATAAGTACAAGGAGTCTTGGATGGACGCAGTAACAAGTTGGCGAAGTGGAAAAATAATTGAATGATAAATACAACCCCCTCTGAGGATTTCATCTATGGCAGCAGGGCCATTATTGAAGCCATACATGCTGGCAAAGAAATAGACAAATTATTGCTGCAAAAAGATGTTCGCAACGATTTAACTACCGAACTTTTAGAAGCGGCCCGCGATTTCAATATCCCAATCCAAAAAGTACCGATCGAGAAACTCAATAGGATAACCCGCAAAAATCACCAAGGATCAATTGCCTTTATTTCATCCGTGGTTTACGCCTCATTGGACAATATTATTTCAGAAGCTTATCGCAAAGCTGAAGTACCATTGCTAATTGTTTTGGATAGAATTACAGACGTCCGAAATTTTGGCGCAATAGCCAGAACAGCAGAATGTGTTGGTGCTCATGGCATAGTCATCCCATCCAGGGGAAGTGCTCAAGTGGGCAGCGATGCCATGAAAACCTCAGCAGGAGCGTTGAACTACATCCCTGTTTGCCGAGCTGACAATTTGAAGACTACTCTAAGAGAGATCAAAGACAATGGCATTACCATTATTGCTTGCACAGAAAAAGCGACCGACATGGTGTATACGCAAGATTTAACCGTGCCCGTTGCCCTTTTGATGGGCTCCGAAGAAGATGGAATTTCACCAGAATACATGAAGTTTGCAGATCACTTATGCAAGCTGCCAATCATCGGCAAAATTGAATCATTAAATGTGTCGGTGGCTACTTCCGTAATTCTTTACGAAGCTATTAGGCAACGAAATGGCATTTAATAAGCATTCGTGTACTCTAAATGGTAGGTCATTCCATAGGAATTTTTTTCAGCATTGAAAGAGGTCATTAGTAAGGTTCTCTTCCAAACTTAGGCTAATTATTACCCAAACTTCTTAGAGATTTCTGGTTCAGGTCGACCTTAATTCCATTCAGAATATCTTGAATTTCTCGATCCGTTAATCGCCAACTCAAAGAAGCACGGTTAGCATCTTGGTTTTGATATTCGAACTCCACCCGCTTCAAATGGCCCTCGTACATGGCATCGATCAAATCGAACCGTTGTTCGTTCTTGATGGTTTGTACTTGATCCCAGCTGCCCACCGCCCCTTGGATTGGCGAAAAGAACTTTTGAACCAAATTCTTTGAATTGTCTGCGGCAATTGGCGGTTCCTTGCCAGAATCCCTGATGGTCAAAAGAATTACTTCCGAGGTGTTTTCCTCAATCCATTCTTCAAAAACATGCAAGAAAGTAATGGCATCCGAAATGCCATAATTATCTGAAATTCCGGCATCGGCAATGCTGATTTTAGGAATGGTGGGCAGGGTGATTGAAGGTGAAAAATAGGGAAAAGTTGCGCTCATTCGCAGAGCGGTAAGAAAACGCAAACTATCAGGCTGATGGTCTTTGAGCAATAAATCAAAATCCACCCCTTGAATTTTTGAGTTTTGGGCAATATTCCCTGTATTGAAAAACGAAGTAGGCTGTGGCGAGATGTACAATTTTCTGCCATCATTGGTGATGGTGGGCGCTACCATGATCAACGGAATTTCGGCAGTATATTCAGGCATTCGATAAGAGGCTATGGGATTGTCCAAAAGCCCATGCAAATTGGAGGTAAGGCGTTGCTCAAATACGTAGCCTCGCTCCGTTTTGTACTCGAATCCACCATATTCGAATGACCTAAGCTTCAAGAAAACATCATTCAGCAACAGCGTAAAAATCACGGGATTGAGCACATCCTTACTTAAATCATCGAGGTGTTCCTTCGCTTGTGGCATCAAGTTTTTCCAAGCCAACTCTCGATAAAAAGCGGCACCAAAAAGCCCTCCAGAAGCCCCAGTAATCATGAAAGTATTTTTCATCAAATCCCCTTTCAAAACAGAATCCGCGTGTTGAAGTACATTCATGGTCCAAAGTGCTGAACGTTGCCCACCCCCGCTCACGGTAATCAAAATCATTCTTGGTTTGTCTTCCTCAAACTTCGCCTTCCAATTATTCAAAATCGAAATCATGTTCATTTTTGAATCCTCAATAAATTCATCCGAAGCAAAAGCCTGAAGACTTTCGAGGTTATACTCTGTTGGTTTCTGAGTGTAATCAAGGCCATAGGCGGGGTATTGATAGCTCAAGAAATCAGTGGTAAAGGCCATGTTGAGAATGACAAAAACAATCATAATCCCGCTGAAAATCCACGACCTAAACCAAAAACTCAGCGCCCCTGTGGCCATTACAATCATAGTAAGCATTAACACTCCAGAAGCTGCCGCTGGAATTTGAAGTACTGGAATATTTTGGAAAAGACTTAAGCTAAAAATCACCACTAAAACCAGGGATTCAATCACAATAGCGTTCCTTTGATTTTGGATAAACACCTTCAAAATCGCGAGTCGATCATAATATTCTTCGAACCTTCGGGTAGAGTAAAATTTCAAATTCAGCCCCCAATAGTAGTTGACCATTACCTTCGAACGCCTTAACATCTGTAGTTTTTTGAAAGCCTTTTTAAACTCCACCGTCTTCTTGGGCAGCAGTGGGTTTTTAATTGAAAGTAATTTGAAAATATCGAAATTGGTCTTAAAAAAATAAGCGAATAGAAACACCAGCATCGCCAAGCACCCCACCAAGAAGCCCAAAATTTGAATAATGACTTCTGAATTCTCTAGGCCTGCCTCGCTTTGAAAATCAATTACTTTATAAATATAAAAGCCAACAAAGACCAAAGGAATCGTTGCGTTATTCAAGCAAAAATGCGACAAGGGCCTAGGCAGCGTACCTAAAAAAGGAAACCTAAATCCATCTAAAATATAGCTCGTGATGTTATAGGACATGGCGAACCCAGCGATGGCCACGCCCAAAATCATGAATCCCCAAATAGAAACTTCATCCAAATAAACGGGATCAAGAAAGAGGTAGGGAATCCCTAAGTTTCGACCGAAATTACCATTGACGGTTGCGAAAAGGATGAGCCAATACACAAGTAAAAATTGGTTGTGCTTTACATGCACCACCAGCAACTGCACAGGAAAACTAGACCATATTTTTTTGAAAATGTTCAATTGCTTTCTCTTTTAGAACCTGCATAAAGCTCGTATTCCAATAAGCGAGAATCGATTTTAGCATTGTAAAATTCAACCCTTCGTTTTGCCTTGAGTCCTATTCTTTTTGCCAAATCAAGGTTTCCGGTAAAAACATAACCCATATAGCCTTTGCACTGCTGCTTGAAAAAATCGCCAATGGCAATATAGATTTCTTCCAAGTCCTTTTCTGCCCCTAATCTTTCCCCATATTCTGGATTAAACATGACCACACCAGGCGCTTCTGGAATGGTAGTTTCTCTAAAATCACAAATTTCGAAATCGATCAAATGCATTACGCCTGCTGTCCCTGCATTTATTTTGGCCGCAGTAATGGCTTTCTTTTCTATATCTGAAGCGATGATTTTAAAATCTAGTTTCTTCTTACGCTGTAACTCAGCCAATCGAATATAGCCCTCCCAAGAGTCGCGATCGTAGCTCTTTAAATGCATAAAGCCAAAGTTATCTCGAAATAGCCCTGGGGCCGTTTTGGTCGCTATTAGTGCTGCTTCAATCGCCAAAGTACCACTACCGCACATTGGATTGATAAAAGGGCTTGCTCCATCCCATCCACTGGCAATGATGGCAGAGGCGGCCAAAGATTCAATCATTGGTGCTTTATAAGGCACTTTTCGATAACCGTGTTTTGAAATGGTATTGCCAGAAGTATCGAAGTAAACACGCACTTTTTCTTCCTTCCAATAAATATGCACTACAGCCCCATCACGTGTAGGCCCAGAATCTGGACGAGTACCCGTTTTAGCTACCATCCTATCGGCAATGGCATCTTTTACCCTGAGATTGGCAAAGCGATCATCGGTAATCGTATCGTTTTTGACATAGGAAGTGACAGTTAAAAAACCATCGTTATGGATATAATCTTCCCAAGGAATTTTCGAAAGCTCGCGGTACAAGTCATCTGCATTTTGAGCCCTGAATCGCTTCACCTGAAAAAGTACCCTGCCGGCTGTTCTCAAAAACATGTTCAGTTTTAAGCAATCGTCAATAAAGCCGCTCACTTCTACTTCTGTGATGCTTGAACTTTCTACTTTAAAGCCCAAAGCTTCGACTTCTTGAGCCAACCAAGGGCTTTGCCTAGGGAAACATGTGATAACAATTTGACTAGGGTAAGGGAAAACTGCGCTCATAAGTCGTGAAGTACTGAAATTTTTATCAATTTAAACCAATACGCTGTGACCAATGGAGTAAATCTGCAAAAACAGTGATTTTCAGCTTCAAAAACTTCTTAAAGTTATTTATGATAATTTCAATTTGGCCAGTGATTTCACCAATATCAATCGTATTTTTAGCCTCCACAAAAATTTAAGGATTATGAAAGTTTGGTTTACCTGCAAGGTGAAATACATGAAGGAAGATGAACAAGGGCGCACAAAAAGCGTAACTGAAACGTACTTAGCCGATGCACTTTCTTTTACCGAAGCAGAAACCAAAATTTATGAGGAAATTGGGCAGCGTGTAAGAGGCGAATTTCAAGTAACGGGTATTTCTAAAAGTAAGGTGACTGATGTATTCGAATACCCTGATGCCGATACTTTTTACCATGCCAAAGTAGTTTACTTTGTGGCTGATGCCGATTCTGGTAAGGAGAAAAAAGTAACCAACTTTATGCTTACCATGGCCAATGACGTAAAGCAGGCTTACGATCGTATTCATGAAAGCTTACATAATATGTTGGTGACTTTTACTGTTCCTGAAGTGAAGGAATCGCCAGTATTAGAAGTTTTCCACCATAGCGGTGAAGCCAAGATTCCAGATAATTTTAGACCACTGGCAGCAGTTGAAAGTCAATTTGAAGAAGAAGACGATGAGGAAATTTGATCAAATCACAAGCGCTACTTTCGAATGCCTTAGGGCGAAATTGAAATCACAAGGCATTGCTTTGGAAGGAAATGCTGGCTACTTATCCAAAAATGGTATTTCACTAGATTTCGATTATTCAGAAACTGAGCAAACATTGTCTATCTCGAATTTAGAAATTGGTTTTCCGGCCTCGATGATTGGAATGAACAACGATAAGATTCTAGGTATTTTAGAAAAAGCCATAAATGAGTGTAAAGGGTAATTCTTTCACTCTAAATCTTAAATACACTGGTCTTGCGCTGCTAGGCATTCCTTTATTGCCCATTATGTATTTTCAGGGCAAAAAAATTCGGGCGAAAGTCCCAAAACTGCTCGAAGCCCAAGGCAATGAAGGGTTAGTCGAATCACCTAACGGCAGAAAACTTAAACTGATAACTATTGGAGAAAGTACCATCGCGGGAGTAGGTGTCGCCACCCACGAAGAAGGATTTACAGGTACATTAGCTAAAGCACTTTCTGAAAAATTACACACCAAAATAAGCTGGAAAGTCTATGCCCGAAGCGGCTATGAAGCCAAGACGGTCAACCAAAAACTCATTCCTAAAATAACGGAAACCGAGGTTGATTTAATAGTGATTGGATTAGGTGCTAATGATGCCTTCACCTTGAACAGTCCTTGGCGTTGGGCAGCAGATATTGACACGCTTATTCTTGCTTTAAAATCTAAATTTGGTGAAGCCCCTATTGTTTTCACCAACATGCCTCCCATTAAACTATTCCCAGCGTTTACTCCTCTAATTAAGTTTGTAATGGGAAATTTGGTGGAGATTTTAGGAGAAGCACTGAACAACGTTATTCAGCAACACAGCAATGTCTATTACGATACAAGAATCATCTCTTTCGAAAATTGGACGGAGGAGATTGGAATTCAGGCCGAACCTTCAGCCTATTTCAGTGATGGCGTTCATCCATCATTGCTTACCTACCAAATTTGGGCTAAAGCCATAGCCAAGCTTATTATAGAAAACGAAACAATCAGCACAGGTTTAGCAAAGTAAGGTTAGCTACAAGCCAAAGCGCTAAATTGTCACTCGGCAAAGCCGAGCGACTGTTCGGAGTGCTAATCTAGGTGTCTTAAATATAGGTCTGGGTTATTTAAAAAGGATTTTGTAATCGAATAATGTTCTGTTTCCTCCAACGGAGTATTATGCATTCCTTCTGATGATATCTCATAAATCTTTGCCCTGGGCATTGACATTAGTATTGGTGAGTGGGTAGCAATAATGAACTGAGAATTATACTTTTTTAAATGGTCTTGTATAAAGTAAATCAAAGACAGTTGCTTCGCAGGAGAAAGGGCTGCTTCTGGTTCATCTAAGATAAAAATTCCTCTTGCCGTAATCTTTTCTTGAATTATCTTCATGTATGCTTCCCCATGGGAAAAGGATTGCAGCTCTTGCCCATAGTTCTTGCGCATATGATATAATTGGTGGTTAGCGTTGTCCTTCATTTCTTGAAGAATATGCTCTGGCACTTCCCCATCAGCCAATCCAAATTGCTTGTTCAATATGCTATCCTGCCGGTCAACACTATTGAGATAGTCACCAAAATCCTCAGCTCGAAAGAAAAAACCTACAGCTCTGTGCATATTATACTCCAGCTCCAAGAACTGAATTAAGACTCTGGAAGCATCAAAACAGTGTTTATCGTAAGATGATCCATCCATATGTGGAAGTTGAAGTCGATAAGCTAAAGTTTCGATTAAGGTGGACTTGCCAGTGCCATTATCTCCTATAAAAAAGGTGATAGGTGTATTTATGTCAATGCTTTTACAATACCTTATTGCAGGCACATTGTAAGGGAATGGGTTAGTTTTATCAGTCCTTATATTCAAAGATGATATATAGGTCATTGCTGTAAAATTTGAAAATGTTTACCTAAAAAATCATGATAAGACTTGAATAGACAAATTAACAAATAATCAATTGTTAATGCAGAGTAATGCTTTTTAAGGTTTATGATATGGTTAGTTCCTAACTCAACGGCTAAAATGGCCCTCAAAAATTTAATGGTTGGCTAGAAGCCAAAACGCTCATCGTCACTCGGCAAAACCGAGCGACTGTTAGGGACATTAATCCAAATCAATCCTTAGACTATTCGCTCCTTTTTTCAATTCTTCAATACCCCGAAGAATAAAAACCAAGAGCACAATAGGAAGGGCATATCCACAAAAAATAACTGCCAATGATCTATTGTCTATCAGTACATTTCCCCGCCAATAGGTTCGGTAAAAATAATCTCCCAACCAATAAGAAGAGTACAAGAAGAATAGCACAATACTGATTATCGGAAATAATGGAAAGCTGGCCTCCAACAAATTGATATCTACCCTTTGACTCTCCTTACACTTAGAGCAGGTCAATTGAACATACCTCCCCATTTTCTTATAAAGTTTATCCCTAAAGCGAACTCTCAAATTACATTTACTGGTTTTTGAGCAAACTTTACATTCAAATGAGTATTTCAACAGGAAGTTCATTGCTCTAAATTAAAAAAGTCAGGCATTTCTACCTGACTTTCTAATAAGTTCATTGTGAATTAATTATTCTGGGGTCTTCTCATCTGGGTATTCTTCCTTGAAGCCTTTCCAATAATCAGCAATGGTAGACTTCATGTCTTTTCTTAGCAAGAAGATGCCTACTAAGTTAGGCAAGGTCATTACGGCAATAGCAATGGCTGCAACTGTCCAAATAATGGTAGTATCTGCAATGGCCGCTATGAAGAAACCTGCCACATACACAATTCGGTAATATTTTACTGAACCCGAACCCCATAAGAAGGTCATTGCCCTATCTCCATAATAAGACCAAGAAATGGCAGTACTAAAGGCAAAAAGCAAAATACCAATCGATACGATGTATTGTCCGTAATCGCCAAACCAACCTTTGGTAAAGGCGATGGCCGTTAAAGGAACACTGTGTATTAATGATTTTCCGTAGAAAGAAATGCTTCCATCTACTGGTTTACCATTTGAAATTTCGACTTCACCCGTAAGAGGAGATCCTCCGAAAGATTCGTTCACTGTGATTTCCTCTGCAACCGAGCGCGCATGGATCACAGTCACATTACTGGTGATTTTTCCGTTCTCCACTTGAAGCATACCGTCAAATACTGGCAATGGGTTTTCACCCGACAAATGTTCTTTCAAGGCAACACGATCGGCTTTAACATTATCAGAATAATCAGTACCAGCCAAAATCGACATGTCGGTTACTGCAAAATCATTCAAGTGTTTTTCTTGCCAAACACCCGAAGAAAGCAAAGTAAGTCCTGTAATAGAGCAGATGATGATGGTATCAATAAACGGCTCCAAAATCGCCACCATACCTTCAGAAACCGGTTCGTGACCTTTAGCAGAAGCGTGAGCAATTGGTGCAGAACCTTGACCCGCCTCGTTAGAGAAAAGACCTCTACCGACACCTACTTTAAAAGCATTCATGATGGTTGCCCCTAAAAAACCGCCAGTGGCTGCTGTGGTGGTGAAAAGGCTTGAAAAAATGGATGTAATGGAAGGAAGTAAATTTTCAAGATTTGCGAAAATCACAGAAAAACAACCAACGAAATAGACTATGGCCATCGCAGGCACCAGTTTTTCAGTCACCGAAGCAATTCTTTTGATCCCACCAATAATTACGAAAGCCAGAATTACGGAAAGTACTGCTCCCGTGATCCATGGCTCAATCGCAAAAGTCGATTTTAATGCCGAAGAAATACTATTGATCTGAGGCATGTTTCCCGTACCGAATGAAGAAAGCACCGTGGCTACTGCAAAAACCACTGCAAGCCATTTCATGTTCAGCTTGTTCTTCATGTAGTACATTGGCCCACCAGCCATTGTACCATCTTCAGCTACTTCTCTGTATTTGTGAGACAGCGTTACCTCTACAAACTTGGTACACATACCAATGGCAGCGGTGACTACCATCCAAAACAAGGCAGCAGGCCCACCTAAGTGAACCGCCAAAGCCACGCCTGCAATATTGCCCGTACCGACAGTGCCAGAAAGTGCGGTAGTTAAGGCCTGAAAATGAGAGGTATCGCCTTGGTCACCTTCTTTGTCAAACTTGCCTTTGACAATTTTGAAAGCGAACCTGAAGTACCTGATTTGGGGAAATTTTAAGTAAATAGTGAAGAAAAGCCCTGTGCCCAAAAGGGCAAAAGGAAACCATCCTGCACTGCCAATATAACTATCGATCAGTGTTAGAAAATCATTTAATTGCTGCATGTCGCGGATTTATATTTTTTGTAGGAGGTCACAAAAATAGGGATTATACATCCCCATCAAAGTTCTATTTATGTTAATAGCATGGTTTTACGAATAAAACTGACCCTTTAATGACCCATTTGCTTGCAGCTGCTTACGCTTAGACTGTAATAACTTGAGCGAATAGAAATTAAATTTTGTAGCTCTATTCAATATCCGTGACCATTATTTTTTCCCATAAACCTGAAAAATCGGAAAGTAATTGCTGATGAATTGGATGACTTTGATAGGTATCATGAGCATCCAAGTCTTTCAGGTGAACGACCACCGCATAATCATAACTTCTTTCCACGATTGAACGGGTAGTATTTGCTGGTTTACCAGTGTAGAGGGCGAGCACTACATCAATCTCTCTTAGCTTTTCGGCACTCGCATAGAATGCCTCTATCTTTTCTTGGCTAACACTATCCTTGAACCAGAAATAGGCAGTATGGATAAAGGGTTTATCGAGTTGGGCTTTTTTAGCAGATTTTTGATTGGTGCTACCACATGCCGTAAAACCCACCAAAGCGACAAGAAAGAACAGTTTTTTCATGCTTCAAGGTAAGAAAAATGAAAAACAATTTGAAGGCAGTAGTGAACTGAACTATTCGGTCTGACCGCAAATACTTCATGTCAGAGCCGACCATGAGAGCCTGCAGCCTACTTCTTATCTGGGTATTTCATTCTATAGTCAGTCTTCACCATTCCCTTAGAGATACTGAGCAATTTGGCGCGAAGCATTTGCTTTTTTAAGCCTTTGATATAATCCGTAAAAAGTACACCATGCAAATGATCGTATTCATGCTGGATTACCCTTGCTGTCAAAGCATCAAATTCTTCTTCGTGCTCGTTCCAAAGCTCATCAAAATATCGGATGGTCAGCTTTTCGGGTCTTAGAACATCGCCATGCACATCGGGAATGCTGAGACAGCCTTCTTCAAATTCCCATTCGTTGCCATACTCATCTAAGATTTCAGGATTGATAAATACCCTTTTAATTCCTGTTTCTTCATCCTCTTCCATCTTGGTCGAGTCGATCACAAAAATTCTTTTTGAGAGTCCAATCTGAGGGCCAGCCAACCCAACACCATTGGCATTGTACATGGTATCGAACATGCCTTCGACCAATTTGGTGAGATCTTCAGAATCGCGATGAAAATCAGCAGCTTCTTTTCTTAAAATATTGTCGCCAAAGGCAACTATGGGGTAAATCATGTTATTTGCTTTCTAAAAAGGACTGTAAAATAATGGCAGCACTTATTTTATCAATGTTTCCTTTTTCTCTTCTATCCTTCTTTTTCATACCTCCAGCAATCATTGCTGCCATGGCCATTTTGGAGGTAAATCTTTCGTCCTGCAAATAAACAGCTTTTTCTGGAAAGTGTTTTTTCAAAAGGCGTTCAAATTGCTGCGCATCGGCCGTGGCATCCGTGGGTTGATTGTTCAAATTCATGGGCATTCCCAATACGAAAGACTCAATGCCTTCGGCAAGGTCATAATCTTTCAAAAACTGGATCAAGTCTTTGCTATGCACCGTTTCTAAAGGAGAAGCAATGATTTGAAGTGGATCGGTTACGGCCAAACCAACGCGTTTTCTGCCATAATCAATGGCGAGAATTCTGCCCATCAGTTCTGTTTAATAATTTTATAGAAGCGTAATTTCACTTGCCTTTCTAACAGCAAGGCTTTAGGAAGCAGAATATTATCCTCAATTTTTGCATGAATGAGCAGGTCTCTTTCGAATGCGGCCAATTCATTGAAGAGCACTTTTATGTGCAAGTCCGCTTCTTCACAAAAAGTATAGTTATTGGTGATCTTCTTTATCCCGTCCATTTCATGTTCATGCTCTTCATGGTCGAGTGCAAACTCTTGGATGGAGTGCTTTTTCATGGCATAAAACAACTTTGTGCCATGGTTTTGGCCTGACAAAAAATCGCGGAGTTGTTTAATGTAAACAAAAAGTGAATCTTCTTCCTCGTGAATGTGGTGAATAAAATCTTCTACAAACAAGGGGAAAACCAATTTGAGGTCGTGGGCCAGGGACTGATACCTGAAATTTACTTCGCCCAATCCGTCAATCAGCTGAGCGATATAAGGCAATCTCTTTTTTACAAAAAAAGCATGTGAATGTTTGAGGTACTCCACAACCAAATCAATGGGATAGGCCATCAATCTGATATCGCTTACTTTATCTTTTTCTATCGTAGCGTCTAAACTCTTGATCACTGCTTTGATATTCAGTCCATAATTGGCACAAACATCGGCCAAGGTTTTTTCTTGGTTATCGTAGAACTTGACACCAAAATAATAGAGTACCGAAGCCCTGACATAATTTTCTGTTACCAGATCATTGATCGTACGTTCTTGTAAACCTTGCATTTTTTATGGACTATTCAGCTAAAATAACAATTTTGATCTTTAAGCTAAGCGGATTGAAGTTAGAATTTTATTCAAAACACAAACCAAAGCATTTCGTTTCTATGATACTATCTCATTCGCGCATATTTTGTTTGAATGATTTAACTATTTTTACCCAACTCAAAAATCTGAAGGAACGTGAGCGAAACAAATAATACCAAAAATCAAATTAGGTTACCCATATTACTTTCTATAGCAGTCATCATTGGCATTTGGATCGGTGCCACATTTGCTGAGCCGAAAACCGATAAAAAATACCAAAGTTCACTTCAAAAGTTTAGGCAACTCATCGACTACATCGAAAACGATTATGTTGATTCTGTGAATACCGAAGAACTTCTAGAAGAATCCATTGGCCAAATGCTGGACAAACTAGATCCTCATACCATTTACATTCCTCCTCAAGACCGCGAGTTAGCCGAAAGCCAATTGCGTGCAAGCTTCGATGGTATTGGTGTTGAATTCAATTTACTGCGCGACACCCTGTACGTGGTCACTCCGTTGTCGGGTGGGCCATCTGAAAAAGCCGGAATAATCTCTGGTGATAAAATTGTGAAAGTAGATGGAAAAAACATTGCCGGGATTGGCATGTCGAACCGAGAAGTTTTTGATTTGCTAAGAGGCCCAAGAGGTACGGAAGTGAAGATCAGCGTAATGAGAAAAGGGAAATCAGATCTCCTTGATTTTGATCTTAAAAGAAACGCCATTCCACAATTTTCTGTAGATGCCGGCTACATGGTGGACAATGAAATCGGTTATATCAAAGTGAATAAGTTTGCGGAAAATACCTATGCTGAGTTCAAAACGGCTTTAGAAAAACTGAAAAGTCAAGGCATGACTAAGCTGATTCTGGACCTGCAAAACAATGGTGGTGGTTATATGAGTGCGGCCATCAACATGTGTGATGAATTGCTCTCTGAAGGTAAATTGATTGTGAGCCAAAAAGGGCAGGGCACCAAATATGATTCTGAAGCAAGGGCCACCGAACGAGGTATTTTTGAAGAAGGAGCCGTTACCGTTTTGATGAATGAAGGCAGTGCCTCCGCATCTGAAATTGTGGCTGGGGCGCTTCAGGATAACGACAGGGCTTTGATCATTGGCAGAAGATCCTTCGGAAAAGGTTTGGTACAATTGCCTTTCGATTTAAGCGATGGCTCAGAGCTAAGAATGACCATTGCCAGGTATTATACGCCTAGTGGCAGATCAATCCAAAAACCTTATGATGAAGGACAAGAGGCTTATGCTTCGGACTACGACCAACGCTTTACCTCTGGAGAGCTATTCTCTCAAGACAGTATCAATTTTGACGAAAGCCTTGCCTACGAAACTGAAGGGGGTCGCAAGGTTTACGGTGGTGGTGGCATTATGCCCGACTATTTTGTAGCACTTGATACTACTTACAACACTGCTTATGTGAACAGACTTTTTAATAGTAATTCAATAAAAGAATTCACTTTAGATTATAGAGACGGCAATCAATGGTTAAATGAATGGAGTGCAGAAAAATTCACTTCGGAGTTTGATGTAACAGAAGAAATGCTCAACAAAGTTGTCGAAATAGGCAAAGCCAATGGCGTTCCCTTTAGGGCAAAAGATTTTAAGAAATCAAAACCGTTTTTGGCATTCCTGATCAAAGCCCAATTGGCCAGAGACATTTATGACGACAACGCATTCTTCAAGATTTATAACCAAACCAACGAAATCTACTTACAGGCAATTGAGCTTTTTAGAAATCCCGACCAACTTTTAAACAAATCCAATGGCTTATTATTACAAACTAGGTGAAATTCCACCCAAAAGACATACGCAGTTCCGTCAACCAGATGGCAGTTTATATAAAGAAGAGCTAGTAAGCTCAAGAGGTTTTTCGGGCATTTACTCCAACCTTTATCATGTCTATGCCCCTACAAGGATCAAAGAAGTATTGGCTTCCGAGGAATTCAAAGTCAAAGCGGTCAAGGATTATAGTTTAAAGCAAACGCACCTCAATACCTCTAAAATCGGCTTTACGGGGAACGATTTTCTAAGGGGCAGAAAAATGCTTTTCACTAATAAGGACGTCACTTTTGGTCTTCTTCATGCTGAAAGTTTGAGCATGGATTATTATTACAAGAATGCTGAAGCCGATGAGGTGCTCTATGTCCATGATGGCAGCGGAATGCTGCATTCTCAGTTTGGTTCTTTGGAAATGAGAACTGGTGACTACATCGTAATCCCAAGAACCACAATTTACAAGGTAGAATGGAACAAAGGCCCAGCAAGAATCCTCGTCATTGAATCAAATTCTCCAGTTGAAACCGTAAAAAGATACCGCAACGACTTAGGCCAATTGCTTGAACACTCTCCCTATTGTGAGCGTGATATCCGCCCCCCATTCGAACTAAAGACCGAGACAGAAAAGGGCGAATATTTGGTGAAAATGAAGAAAGAAGGCGCTTTGCACAATTATCTTTATGAGCATAGCCCTTTTGATTTAGTGGGTTGGGATGGCTTTTTATTCCCCTATGCCTTGTCTATTCACGATTTCGAGCCGATTACAGGCCGAATTCATCAACCACCACCGGTACATCAAACATTTCAGGCACATGGTTATGTGATTTGCTCTTTCGTACCAAGGTTATTTGATTATCATCCATTGGCCATTCCTGCACCTTACAATCATTCGAATATCGATTCGGACGAGGTGCTTTATTATGTAGAAGGAAATTTCATGAGCCGAAAAGGGATTGATCGCGGTTCTTTTACTTTGCACCCGGGTGGATTGCCACATGGCCCCCATCCTGGAACAGTAGAGAAAAGCATTGGAGCCAAAGAAACCGAAGAATTGGCTGTAATGATCGATACTTTTGGCCCACTTTATTTGACAGAAGAAGCCCTTGAGTTTGTGGATGAAAAGTATCCTATGAGTTGGACGGAGTAAGAATCTGATTAATAGTATTCCATTATTATTTAAGTAAGTTTTTTTAAAACTTATTTTGATGCCAATGATTTCAGTGATAAAATTGAATGCCAGATTATCCCGATCTGGCATTTTTTTTGTTGCAATGATGCGTTGCTGATTATTATTCATCAAAAACTTTAACCACAACACTTATGAAAAAATCACTACTCATTATTGCCTTGATGCTATTCAGTACTTTAGGCTTTGCACAAATAACCAAGGGCGATATTCAATTGGGAGGGAGTGTGGGTTTTAGTGGAGCGAACGGAAGCAGCTCTTTCAGGCTTGCGCCACAAGCAGGGCTTTTTGTTACGGATTTGGCTAGTGTAGGGCTAGCGATAAGTTATAATGGTAATATGTCTAATTCCAATTTTTTTCGCTTTGGAGTATTCAGCCGTTTTCATAAAAAGGTAGTAGATAATTTTTACTTCTATGTACAGCCTTCAATAAACTACCTTACTGGTTCCTCAGAAAGTGGAAATCCACTCGGCTCTAAACTTAGGATACTAGATATTGGAATTGCTCCAGGAGTGACTTACTTCCTTTCTCCAAAATTCGCGTTAGGGCTGAATCTTGGTTCATTGAATTACAACAGTACAACTAATGAAAGTGGTGGATTGGAAACCAATAGGGAAGAATTCACCTTATTAATGAATTTGAATAGTGCTTCGTTCAATATCAGTTACTTTATAAAGAAATAAGACTCAAAACAGCAATTATGAAAAAATCATTAATCATCATGGCCTTCATGCTATTCAGTACTTTCGGCTTTGCACAAATTACCAAAGGAGATATTCAGCTGGGAGGGAGTGAGGCTTTCTTTAATACTGAATTCCCAGATTTCGATAGAGCCAATCTCTCTTTAAGACCAAGCGCTGGCATCTTTGTTTCTGACCTAACTAGCGTTGGTATAAAATTGCAATATTCGATATCAGAAAGTAATGGATTGAATTCGTACTCATTTGACTTTGGTTTGAACTCTCGTTTTCACAAGATGGTAAGTGAAAACCTATACCTCTTTGTTGAACCATCTGTCTCAATTGGAAGGAGCTCAGACGAAAATATTACAGGCAGTGATACGAAAACTAATAACTTTGCTATTCAAGTAGCACCAGGCATGTCCTATTTTATTTCGCCTAAAATAGCCCTTGAAATGAGTCTAGGTTCTTTGTTCTACACCACGTCCAAGAGAGATCAGCCATCTGGTGAGATAACAACTAACAATTACGGGCTGAGTCTCAACTTAAGCACTGTATCTCTCGGCTTCAGCTATTTCATTAAAAATAAGCGTTAAAATTTTCTATTCGATCCATAACAACTGAGGTAGATCGCTCTAATTTTAAGACATAAATGAGCAACTTTTAAATTAAGCCGTATATTTGCCCTGATTGAAAAATACAGTAACCATATTATTCACAGCACTTTACCTGTTCACTTCAACGGGAATTCTCGTTGGTCAGCACATGTGTATGGGGCGTGTAAAGGAATCTGCGCTTTTCAAGAAGGTAGAAAAGCAGTGCATGGGAATGCCCGAAATGCACACGAATATGGAAGATTGCTGCCATGATGAATGGTCGCTAGAAAAGATTGAGGACAGCCAACAAATGGCTTTTTCTGATGATTTACCACAAGCTAATTACTTCCTGCTTTTTGAGGCTGCTCTTAGTTCTGTTACAGAATTAAGCATAAATCAAGAATACGAAATTGAAACTCGAAATACTGGGCCGCCTGATATTCCAGCACCCGAATTTTATATAAAATATCATTCCCTGAAGATTCCTTCAGCTTTGCAATCCTAGTAGTTCTTTGCTGAACTGCTCAGCCTATTTTATGGGCTTTCCACTTTTTTTGGATTGTAAAAGCAATTTTAATGATCAATACCCTTATTAAATTTTTTCTAGAAAACCGTTTGGTAACATTCATCATGCTGGTTGGCCTAATCGCATGGGGCTTAGTTACAGCTCCATTCAATTGGTCTCAAAGTCTTGGTTTGCCAAGTGATCCCGTGCCTGTGGATGCCATTCCTGACATTGGTGAAAATCAGCAAATCGTATTCACAGAATGGGTCGGTCGCTCTCCGCAAGACATTGATGACCAGATTACCTATCCGCTGACATCAACACTTTTGGGGATTCCAGGAGTGAAAACGATTCGAAGCTCGTCCATTTTTGGTGTGTCTTCGATATACATCATTTTCAACGAAGACATTGAGTTTTATTGGAGCAGAAGTAGAATTCTAGAAAAGCTCAATTCACTACCACAAGGAATATTACCCGCTGGAGTCCAACCCGTTTTAGGTCCAGACGCGACTGCTTTAGGTCAAATATATTGGTATACTATTGAAGGAAGAGATAAGCAAGGCAGTCCAAGTGGAGGCTGGGATCCGCAAGAAATTCGATCTGTGCAAGACTACACTGTGCGATATGCTTTGGCTTCGGCTGAAGGCGTTGCAGAAGTAGCATCGGTTGGTGGTTTCGTTAAGGAATACCAAATTGATGTCGACCCAAATGCCATGCAAGGTTATGGGGTGTCTTTAGATGAAGTCGCCAAAGCCGTAAGAGAATCTAACCTCGATGTAGGTGCCAAAACGCTTGAAATCAATAAAGCGGAATACTTAGTAAGGGGCTTGGGTTATATCAAAAGTCTTTCTGATTTAGAAGAAGCCGTAGTCAAAGTGAACGGCAATACGCCAATTAGAATCAAGGACATTGCTAGGGTCAGCCTTGGCCCGGAAGGCCGCAGAGGAGCCTTGGATAAATCTGGTGCAGAAGCCGTTGGTGGTGTAGTAGTAGCAAGATATGGTGCCAATCCTTTAGAAGTCATTGATAATGTAAAGGTTCAAATCGAAGAAATTAGTGCTGGTCTACCTTCAAAAACATTAGCAGATGGCTCCAAATCAAAGCTTACCATCGTTTCCTTTTATGATAGAACAAAGCTGATCAAAGAAACCATCGGCACTTTAGACGAAGCGCTAACCCTCGAAGTCATCATCACCGTAGTCGTAGTGCTTGTTATGCTTATGAATTTAAGGGCTTCAATCTTAATCTCAAGCTTATTGCCAATTGCAGTATTGATGTGCTTTATCGCCATGAAGTATTTTGGCGTAGATGCCAATATTGTGGCCTTATCTGGTATTGCCATCGCCATTGGCACCATGGTGGACGTTGGGATTGTGCTGACAGAAAACATAACTCAGCACTTAGACGAAAATAAAGACCAGCCCATTCTAAAAACCATCTTGAATGCTAGCCAAGAAGTCTCATCGGCCATAGTAACTGCTGTGATGACCACCATTGTCAGTTTTATACCAGTGTTTACCCTTCAAGCTGCAGAAGGAAAATTATTTTCACCACTGGCCTATACCAAGAGTTTTGCGCTAATCGCGGCCATCATAGTAGCCTTGACCATTCTACCGACTTTGGCTTATTGGTTTTTCGGTATTAAGCCCAAAAACAAATCATTAAAACTGATTATTCATTCAGCCGTGATTGTCCTTGGTTTCATTTCATTGTTCTACGGTCTTTTCCTTGCTGCATTCGTGCTTTTAGGCTTGGGAGCAATCAACCTCATTCGCTACTTCTCTTCAAAATATGACGGCTATCTAAAACATGGTGATGTAATTATTGCTCTTATCGCTATCAGTATTTTACTAAGTAAAGAATGGATGCCGCTGGGTGTTCGATCAGGTGAATTAGTAAATTTCCTTTTTGTGGTATTGATCATTGGTTTCACTTTAGGAAGCTTTAAACTCTTCATCAAATTCTATCCGAGCATCCTCAAATGGTGCTTAAACAATAGATTGAAGTTCTTGTCCGTACCCGTCTTTATCGTTTTGCTCGGCATTACCATTTGGCAAGGTTTCGACAAAGTATTTGGATTCATACCAAGTACATTCGGTGACTCGGTCAGAACTTCAAAACTCTATTCAAGCCTTAATCATACATTCCCGAGCATCGGAAAAGAGTTTATGCCTTCGCTAGATGAAGGAGCATTTCTCTTAATGCCGACTTCCATGCCACATGCAGGTTTAGCGCAAAACCGAGAAACTTTGGCTTTACTTGATATGGCCGTAGCGGCCATCCCCGAAGTGGAATCTGTGGTTGGAAAATTGGGTAGAACGGAAAGTGCTTTAGACCCCGCCCCTATTTCGATGTATGAAAATATCATCAATTATAAGAGTGAATACCTGACCGATGAAGACGGGAAAAGAATTCGCTTCGCGAAAGAAGATGGAGAGTTTTTGAAAGACGAGAAAGGCAATCTGATTCCAGATGAAGACGGCTCCTATTTCCGCCAATGGCGAGATGAAATTAATTCGCCAGATGACATTTGGAATGAAATAATCAAAGCTACTAAGCTTCCAGGGGTAACCTCTGCACCTAAGCTTCAACCTATTGAAACCAGATTGATCATGCTGCAAACTGGCATGAGAGCGCCAATGGGCATCAAAGTAAAAGGGCCAGATTTGGCGACTATTGAAGCCTTTGGAATTGAGTTGGAAGGCATTTTAAAGCAAGTTCCTTCTGTGAAAGCACAGTCGGTTTTTGCAGAACGTATTGTGGGCAAACCCTACCTATTGATCAATCTAGATAGAAAAGCTTTAGGGCTTTATGGATTGAGCATAGCGCAAGTTCAGCAATACATTCAAGTGGCCATTGGCGGCATGGAATTGTCTACCACGGTGGAAGGTCGAGAACGCTACGGAATAAGAGTCCGCTATCCTCGAGAACTCCGAGACGATCCTGCCGCCTTGAAAAACATTCTCATTCCAACCAAAATGAACGGTCAAATTCCGCTGGGACAATTAGCCGAAATTGAATACACAAGAGGCCCTCAAATGATCAAAAGCGAGGACACTTTTTTGGTAGGCTATGTCATTTTCGATAAGCTTCCTGGCAAAGCGGAAACCGATGTGGTGAATGATGCGCAAAACCTCATTGACCAAAAAATAGAGAATGGTGAGCTTCAAGTTCCTGCGGGTGTTTCCTTCCAGTTTGCTGGCAATTATGAAAATCAACTCAGGGCAGAAGCTCGTCTGGCGATTGTGATACCGATCGTTTTGGCTGTTATTTTCTTGATTCTTTATTTCCAATTCAAGTCGGTGCCTGTCTCCTTGATGGTCTTTTCAGGAGTAGCAGTGGCTTTTGGCGGTGGATTTTTAATGCTTTGGCTCTATGGTCAAGAAGGCTTCCTGAATTTCAATCTTTTCGGAACAAACATGCGCGAGCTTTTTCAAATTAGCCCTATCAATTTAAGCGTTGCGGTTTGGGTAGGCTTTATCGCCCTTTTCGGAATTGCCACAGATGATGGGGTATTAATGGCCACTTACTTAGATCAGTCATTTAAGGACAAACAAAAACTGACTAAAACTGCCATTCAAAGCTTGGTAATTGAAGCGGGAATGAGAAGAGTGAAGCCTTGTTTAATGACAACGGCCACTACCCTACTGGCACTTCTGCCTGTTTTGACTTCAACAGGCCGCGGCTCGGATGTAATGATCCCAATGGCCATTCCTTCATTTGGAGGAATGCTAATCGCATTGATCACGCTTTTTGTAGTGCCTGTTCTCTTTTCCTATTACAAGGAAGCCCAATTCAAATCTTCACTCAAAATAGAAAATCATGAATAGATATATTTTCCTCATTTTCATCATTGCCCTTTCGAGTTGTGAAAAAACAAAACCTGCTTTCGAAGTGGAAAACTATGGCGTGCTCCGAGAGATCATGATGGAAAACAAACTCGATACTTACATCTCATTGAAAGACTTTGAAAAAACTGAACACTTTTACGCAATTGGCGCACTAAAGCAATTGACTGGCGAATTTATAATTATCGACAGCCAGCCCATTTTAAGTAAGGCGTCTAATGGAGAGGTAATAATTCAACGAGATCATAATGAAGGCGCAATTCTGGCGATAAGTGCTGTGGTCCATGAATGGATTCAAGTTAATTTCGACACTCCAATTGATGATTTGGCCAGCCTTCAAACTTCGATTAAGGCCATGGCCAAAACTCAAGGATTAGATACTTCTAAACCATTCCCATTCATATTGGAAGGTAATTTTTCTGAAGTAAACTGGCATATCATCAATGCCGCTGAAGCCACAGCACAAAACCATGAAGCTTATAAAAAGGCGGGGATCGAAGGGCACTCGGTCAATGAAAATGGACGAATGTTAGGCTTCTATTCTGAAAATCATGAAGGAATTTTCACCCATCATGGCAGCTATTTGCATGTTCATTTTGTGAATGATTCAATCACCAAAATGGGTCATGTTGATCAATTAGTTTTAAAAGAACCCATGGTTTTATCACTACCTAAAAGCTCTATAGAATGAGAAAACTATTGATCATAAGTTTATTAGGTCTACTAAGCTTCTGCCTATTCAGCCAAACTCCGCTAGACGGGTATTTAGAAAAGGCAGCGCTGCAAAACCCAAGCTTGAAAGCCAAATTCAACATGTACTTGGCTGCGCTAGAAAAAGTGGAGCAGCAAGGCAGTTTGCCAGACCCTACTGTGAGTTTCGGTTACTTCATCAGCCCAGTAGAAACGCGGGTGGGTGCTCAAAGATTTAAAGCGGGTTTTTCACAAATGTTCCCTTGGCGAGGTACGCTGCCAAAGCAAAAGCAATTGGCGGCTTCGTCAGCGCAAGTAAAATTTGAAGAATTTCAGGCTGCTAAGAATATGCTCTTTTTGGAAATCAAAAATTCCTATTTGGCACTCTATGAGCTTGAAAAGCAAATTAAAATCAATGCTACCAACTTAGAATTGCTAAAATCCTTTGAACCGATTTCGAAAACAAAATACGAATCCAACCTTGCCTCGCTTGCGGATTTGGTCAGGGTTCAAATCAAAATTGATGAAGCCACAACGCAACTTGAATTGCTCAAATTAAAAAGAGAGCCACTCTTAAGTGACTTCAATACGCTTTTGAACAATGAAATTCCTTTGAGCATTGACCAAATCAACTTGAATTTTGAATTGAATACGGACAAAGAGATGGATCTTTCATTGGATTCTGCTTTAAAAAACAATCCAAACATCAAGGCTTCGCAAGAACAAATCATGGCTGCAGGTCATCAATTGGTGCTGGCTGAGCTTTCCAATAAACCTAAGTTAGGTTTAGGGCTGGAATACGGCTTCATTCAAAAGCGAGATGTACCCAACATCCAAGACAATGGAAAGGATATTTTGGCACCGACAATCAGTCTAAGTTTGCCAATTTTCAGAAAGAAAAATGAAGCCTTAAAGCAGGAAGCAGGCTTTATGCAAGAGGCCTACAAAAGCCAAATTGAAGTCGTTCAGAATCAAATCACCAATCAATGGGCAATGGCCAACTTTGAATTTGAAAGAGCAAATACAGAACTACAATTGTATAAAAAGGAGCTAGAAAAAACAGAGCTATTGCTGAAACTGCTTACGGCCGATTATAGCAATAGCAACACTCAATTCGAGCAACTATTAAGTACACTACAACTGATTTTACAGCTTAAACTTTCGGCACTCAATGCCTCGGTCAATTTGCAAAAATCACTATTCAGTTACGAATTTTTAACCTCCAATCAACCTTCAAAATGATGAAAAAGCCAATCCTCTTAATTACCCTTGTGCTATTTACTTGGGCTTGTAAAAAAGAAACGCCCCAAACCATTGAGATGATCGAGTTTATGGGGCAAACCAATGCGAGCCTTCCAAGATTGGAAAAAGGAGCCGATGAGAATATCTATTTATCATGGGTTGAAAAAAATGGTGATAAAAGTACTTTGCTCTATTCTCAACTCTGGGAAGAGGCTTGGTCAGTGCCAACGGTAATCTCAAGCGGAAATAATTGGTTTGTCAATTGGGCCGATTTTCCATCATTAGTGGTCAACAAGCAGCAAATGGGGGCACATTGGCTTCAAAAGAGCAAAGAAGGCACTTACGATTACGATGTAAAAGTAAGTTTTTCGGCAGATCGAGGGCAAACTTGGGGAACATCGTTTACTGCTCATAAGGACGGAGTAGCCGCAGAACATGGCTTTGTGAGCATGCTGCCCATGGAGAATGAGAACACATTTATCACTTGGTTAGATGGTAGAAATACCAAGAGCGAAGGCCACGGAACTGATACACATGGTGGACATGGTGAAGCCGGAGCCATGACCCTGCGTGCAGGGATCTTCAATCCACAAGGAAATACAATTGACGAATGGGAATTGGATGACCGCGTTTGTGATTGCTGTCAAACGGCAGCAGCGCTTACCGACAATGGCCCAATTGTAGTCTATCGCGATAGATCTGAAACAGAGATTCGCGACATGTCGATTGTGCGCTGGGTAAATGGCGAGTGGACACCTCCAACAAATATTGCCATAGAAATGTGGGAAATGCCCGGATGCCCCGTAAATGGCCCAGCAGTCATTGCCAATGGGCAAAATGTGGCCGTGACTTGGTTTACTGCCAAAAATGGTTTCCCACAAGTCAAAATAGCTTTCTCTCAAGATGCTGGCGCTTCTTTTACTGATGCCACCGTGGTAAGTGAGGGAGCTACCATCGGTAGATTGGGCCTGACAGACCTAGCCAATGGCAATGTAGCCGTAAGCTGGATGGACAATCAGAACGACCTCGCTTTGATCATGCTAGCAGAATACGATCAAAAAGGAATGCTCTTAAAAAGAGTGAAAGTGGCCGAATCTAAGGCGTCTCGCTCCAGTGGCTTTCCTGTAATTACCAGCCTAGGCAACACCGTTTATATGGCCTGGACTGAAGTAAACGAAGAAACAGTGGTTAAAACAGCAAAGATTAATTTCTGAAATAATGAAAATCGATAAATCAACAATATTAACCATCGTCATTACCCTTATTGTGGGTGTGGCTTTGGGCTCATTTCTTTTCAATGGAAAAGACAATGAAAGCCTCACAACCCATGAGCATGAGGTTTCTGCCGTTACCGGACTTTGGACCTGCTCCATGCATCCTCAGGTACAAGCCAGCGAACCAGGTGCTTGTCCCTTTTGTGGAATGGACCTCATTCCCCTGGCTGGTGATGAAGCAGGTGGAAATCCACAAGCTTTGAAAATGTCAGCAGCCGCCATGCAATTGGCTAATATCCAAACTACCATAGTGGGAGAAGGTACTTCAAACGCCAATCTGGTACTCAATGGAAGGGTTAAAGCAGATACGCGTCAAACCAATGTACAAACCACCCATTTTGCGGCACGGATTGAAAAGCTGTACAAAAATTTTGAAGGAGAAAGTATAAGAAAGGGTGACAAAATAGCCTCACTTTATTCACCACAATTGGTTACAGCCCAAGAAGAACTCATTGAAGCCAAGAAAATGGAAGCTTCAAATCCAGTGCTCTTAGAAGCGGCTAGAAAGAAGCTTCATCATTGGAAATTAACCATGGAGCAAATTCAAGAAATTGAAACCTCGAGCAAGCCAATGAGAAACTTCAATTTGCTTTCAGATTATGATGGTGTGATCAGCAAAAAGATGGTAAATGCTGGGGATCACTTAAAAGAAGGAGGTGTACTTTTGGAAGTTACAGACCTCTCTAAAGTATGGGCAGTTTTCGAAGTATATGAAAAAGACCTGCAGTACCTAAAAGTGGGTCAACAAATTGACTTCAGTGCTAGCTCAAATTCTGATCAAGTTTTTGATGGCAAAATCGCATTCATTGAACCCATTTTAAACGTCAATAAGAGAATCATTGAAGTTAGAGTGGATGTGGACAATCGAAATGGATTGCTAAAACCAGATATGTTTTTGAAAGGAAGTGTGAGTTTGGCGGAAAGTAAAAAAGGCATTGCTGTTCCCAAATCCGCAGTCCTCTGGACAGGAGAAAGGTCGATCGTCTACTTAAAAACAATTGATGAATCAGGCACTTATTTTCAGCTGCGCGAAGTAAAATTAGGCGCTAATTCTGGTGAGGCTTATGAAATCCTAGAAGGCCTAACCATTGGAGATGAAGTGGTCACGAATGGGGCATTTACGCTCGATGCCGAAGCACAGCTTAAAGGTAAAGTAAGCATGATGAATCCTTCAGGTGGTAAAACATCGACAGGACATGATCATGGTAGTATGGGAATGAATGTTGAAGACCCGTTTGAAGTCATTGATCTACCCAAGGCACAAGACTTTACAAAAACCACAGACCCAAGTTTTAAAAATCAACTGAACCAACTCACTAAAAGCTATATCCGCCTAAAGGATGAGATGGTAAAAGGACAAGCACTGGCTATCCAAAAAGCGGGCAAAGAAGTGGCCTCATCTTTGGCTAAAGTCGACATGAAGCTCACCAAGGGGGAAGCCCATATGCATTGGATGGCCCTTTTGACACCCATGCAAACCAGCCTGAACAAGATCATTTCGAACAATGAAAGAGATATGCAAAGGCTTGAATTTATCAACCTTTCGAAGGCTTTCATCAATGCGGTGCAATCCTTTGGAGTTGAGCATGAAAGCCCATTGTATGTTCAATTTTGCCCAATGGCAAATGACAACAAAGGAGCTACTTGGATCAGTTTGAATGAAAATATCATCAATCCTTACTTCGGAGACGTCATGCTCACCTGCGGATCAGTGGAATCCGTGATTGGTCAATAGAGATGAGACAATAGACAATAGACAATAGACAATAGACAATAGAGCAAAACGAGCCCTGCTTGACATAGTTTGGGTATTAAAACTAAAAACAAAAAAGAATATGAAAAGAGCAATTATACTCATCGCATTGGTAGCCACAGTGGCCGCCTGCGCAGGAAAAAAAGAAGAAAGTAAAACCGTAAGTGCAACCAATTCTGAAGTCAATCTAGTGGATAGCTATTTGGCACTGAAAGATGCTTTAGTAGCTACAGACCCCGCTAAGGCACAAGAATCCGCTGCTAAATTTTTGGCCTCAAACCAGAATGAGAGTTTGATAGCCTCCCTAACAACAATATCTTCTACCACTAATGTAGCCGAGCAGCGAGCAGCCTTCGAAACGCTTTCTATCAACATGTATTCTTTGGTAAAAACCGAAGGCTCAGACACTCCCCTATTCAAGCAATATTGCCCAATGGCTTTCAATAATAAGGGTGCATATTGGTTGGCTGCTGAAACCGAAATCAACAATCCTTACTTTGGCAGTCAAATGCTGCGTTGCGGAAGTGTTCAAGAAACGATAAATTAATAACGACTTAGCGCGAATTGAAATACCCAATAATTGAATGGAGAATCGTAATGAAAAATTAAGAATGATCAGAAGATTAGTCCTAACCTCTTTTCTCATGGTGCTTTTCATAAATATCTCTAAAGCACAATCTACCATTCGGTTTGTAATTATCGATAAAGAAACCAACGAACCACTTGTGGGCGCCACAGCTTTTGTGAGCAGCACACTAGGGGGAATTTCCGATGACCAAGGATTTGTTAGACTCACCAACTTAAGTGGTACGGAAGTAGAGGTTCGCTTCTCTTTTGTGGGCTACGAAACCCAAACCAACACCTATACATTCAGTGAAATAGGCACTGAAACTATCAAAATCATGATGGAATCAGCCACAGAGGAGCATGAAGAAGCAGTCATTGTCACCGCCACGCGTTCGAGCAGGAGCATTGAGGAAATTCCAACACGGATCGAGTTTTTAGGTACGGAAGAACTGGAAGAAAAAGCCGTGATGAAATCCGCCAATATTGCCATGTTGCTGCGCGAAAGCACTGGCATTCAAATGCAGATTACTTCACCAAGTTCGGCCAATCAGAGCATTAGAATTCAAGGTTTGGATGGACGATACACACAGCTTTTAAAAGACGGATTTCCGCTTTACGGTGGTTTTTCTGGTGGTTTAAGTATTATGCAAATTCCGCCTTTAGACCTAAAACAAGTAGAGGTAATTAAAGGCAGTAATGCTACACTTTATGGCGGTGGCGCCATTGCTGGTTTGGTAAACTTGGTAAGTATTCAACCCGAAGACGAAGCGAGGTTTAGATTCATGCTGGATCAAACTTCGGCCGGTGGCACAACACTAAACACCTTTTTTGCCAAGCGAAATGACAAATTCGGAATGAGCTTATTTGCCTCAGGTGGCTTGCAAAATGCTTATGAAGTAAATGATGATAACTTTTCAGATATCCCCGAATCGAAAGCCTTAACCTTTAACCCAACCTTCTTTTATTACCCAAGTGCAGACAGTAAAATTAGATTGGCGCTAAGCGGTACTTTCGAAGATAGATTGGGTGGAAACTTAGATGCTATTGATGCCGAGCAAAGCAATGCCAATGCTTATTTGCAAGAGAACACCACCAATAGGCTTTCGTATCAATTGAGCTATGACAAGGATTGGGGCACGAAGAGATCATTCACAATCAAAAATAGCTTGTTAAGTTTTGACCGAACTATTGAAGAACCAAACCTCGTGTTCAAAGGTCAGCAATACGCTACTTTTAGCGAAGCAGCCTATTCCTTTGGAAGAGACAAAAGCAGATGGATTGTTGGCGCTAACCTCTATTCTGACAACTTTACAGAAGATAGCGGCACAAATAACAACCGTAATTATGAGCAAATCACAACCGGGGTTTTTGTTCAGCAAGTAGAGCAGCTTTCAGAAACATTCTCAATTGAATCAGGGGTTCGGTTTGACCACAACAATGATTACGGCTGGTTTGCACTTCCAAGGGTAGCGCTTTTCTATAACCCTGCTTCTAAATTTTCTTACCGATTAGGCGGTGGATTGGGCTATAAAACACCCACCATTTTTACTGAAGACACCGAGCGACTGTCATTCAGGGGTCTAGACGCTTCGAACTTAACGATTCTTAATGCCGAAAAATCCTTTGGAGGAAACTTCGATATCAATTATAAAACTGCCATTGGTGACCGTTGGACTTTCAGTGTAAATCAGTTGTTTTTCTACACACAATTGAATGATCCATTGGCGCTTCGCGAAGTTCCGCTCACAAGTTCATTCCGTTTTGAAAACGCCAATGACCATACGCGATCTCAAGGTTTGGAAACCAATTTAAAACTCACTTACAACGATTTTAAGCTATTTTTTAATTATGCCTTAATCGATACAGAGGAAAAATTTGATAACCGAAATGACCAAAAACCATTGACTGCCAAGCATAATATTGGGGCGGTTTTGGTGTATGAAGAAGAGGGGAAATGGCGAATTGGCTTTGAGGCTTACTATACAGGCGAGCAATACCGAAGAGACTTGACCAGAACGGATAATTACTGGATTACTGGCCTGATGGTACTCCGTAAATTCAAGCACATTAGCGTTTACAGTAATTTCGAAAACTTCTCAGATACAAGACAATCCAAATTCGAAGACATCGATTTGGGATCAAATATGAACCCTGCCGAACTTGATATTTGGGCTCCGCTGGAAGGCTTTGTAGTAAATGCCGGAATAATCATCGATTTTGGTCATTCGGGACATCATTAAAAAATAGCTTGATTAAAAGCCGCGAAGCAACCCCATCTAAAACATGGTTAGGTATGGACTCTAGTTTAAAGTCAGGTGTATTACATCATAACCCAATTGACACGGAGATCCTTAACTTTGTTCTATCTTAGCCGTAAGCCAACTCACAAATTTCAAAAATAATGAACCTTAAAACCTCTGCCCTGCTCTTGTCCTTCTTTGCCATGGCCTGTTCATCTCCACAAAAAACAGAAAAAGCTGAACCCAAAAGTCAGGTGCAAGAGATTGTTGACAATGCCATTACTTTTCACGGAATGGATGACCTCGATAACTCATCATTTACATTAACATTCCGCAACATGGACTATACCTACATCAACCAAGACGGAATGTACGAATACACCCGTACTCAGACAGATTCCGCTGGCAGGGTAATTTTCGACAGAATGGACAATGATGGACTAATCAGAAAAATTGACGGTGACACTGCTGAATTAACGGATGAACGAAGAGCAGCATTTACACGCTCTGTCAATTCGGTGATTTACTTTTTTCGACTTCCCTTTGGCCTCAACGATCCGGCCGTGAACAAAACTTTTGTTCGCGAAACAGAAATCAAAGGCAAAACCTACTATGAAATAAAGGTGACTTTTACGCAAGAAGGTGGTGGGGAAGATTTTGATGATGTTTTCCTGTATTGGTTCGACAAAGAAGATTATAGTATGGATTACCTTGCCTATTTATACCATACCGATGGCGGTGGAATGCGCTTTCGCGAAGCCATTAATCAACGTAGAGTAAACGGGATTTTGATTCAGGACTATGTGAATTTAAAGCCAGAAGATGAAGGCATGGATATTATGACAATCGCGGAACTCTATGAAGCAGGCGAGCTGAAATTGCTTTCCGAAATCATCAACGAAAACGTGGTCTTCAAAAAGAGATAAACGCAAGCTGTATACTTGGAATGGTTTAACCAAGTCAAAAACCATTCACCCCAAGTTTTAAACCACCTCGACAAAAGATTCGATGCATCGAAGAAAAATATGATACTTTGAATCGTATTATCGATCAAAAATATGTCTTCAAATTTTTCGGACTGGTGGGGCGCCCTAGATACAACGCATCAAATCTATTGGGGAATTGCCATCCCTTTTTCCATTATCTTTTTAATACAGATGATCATGACCTTTATAGGAGGTGAAATGGAAATTGATGGCGATGTCGATTTTGATGTGGAAACCGATGGAGGTGCGGGTTTTCAATTCTTCACCCTTAAAAACTTCATTGGCTTTTTTACCATTTTCGCATGGTCAGGAATTGCCTCTTTAGACTCAGGTTACAGCACCGGCACTACCCTATTAATTTCTACCTTATCTGGCCTTTTTATGATGACGATTATGGCTTCATTATTTTACTTCTTTAGTAAACTCACTGCCAGCGGCACCATGAATATCAACAATGCTAAAGGCAGCGTAGCTGAAGTTTACATGCGCATAGAGGCTGGCAGAGGTAATGTAGGCAAAGTGCTGATCAAAGTGCAGGGCTCGCTGAGAGAGCTTGAAGCCATTACAGATGATGACCTTGATTTACCCATGGGTACGGTAGTTACTGTCACCGATGTTCTGAATAGTAGTATGCTCTTAGTTTCAAAAAACAAACTTTAAACACTATGGACCAATCCTTTATTATCATTATTGCCGTTGCGGTTGTCTTCGTCTTCGTTATGCTCATTGGAGTATTCCGAAGATATAAAAGATGCCCTTCAGACCGAATTCTTGTTGTTTATGGAAAAGTAGGTTCCAATGCCGGTTCCGATACTGGCAGATCGGCCAAATGTATTCATGGTGGTGCTGCCTTCATTTGGCCTGTTATTCAGGATTACGCCTTTTTGGATTTAACACCAATTTCGATTGAAGTCAACTTGACCAATGCGTTAAGCCGCCAAAACATTCGTGTGGATGTGCCTTCTAGGTTCACAGTGGGTATTTCTACTGAAGAAGGAGTGATGACCAATGCTGCCGAACGACTTTTAGGTCAAAGCCAACAAAACATTCATGACTTAGCGAAAGACATTATTTTCGGTCAGTTGCGTTTAGTTGTGGCTACAATGGATATTGAAGAAATTAACTCGAATAGGGATAAATTCTTGGCCAATGTCGCTTCTAACGTAGAGCAAGAATTGAAAAAGATTGGTTTGAAACTGATCAACGTAAACGTAACCGATATTAAGGATGAGTCTGGTTATATTGAAGCTTTAGGTAAAGAAGCCGCGGCAAAAGCAATTAACGATGCCCGCCAAAGCGTAGCTGAGAAAAACAGAGATGGTTCAATTGGTGAGGCAAATGCCCACCAAGATCAGCGTACTCAAGTAGCGGCAGCTGAAGCTAGTGCTGTAGAGGGTGAAAACTTAGCAAAAATTAAAGTGGCTCAGTCAGATGCTTTGAGACAAGAGAAAGAAGCAGAAGCAAAAAAGATAGCAACAGCAGCAGAAAAAGTACAGTCGGCTAGGGCTTTGGAAGAAGCCTACGCTGCGGAACAAATCGCTGAAAATGCCAGAGCAGAAAGAGATAAGGCGAGTCAAACTGCTGATATTGTAATTCCAGCTCGAATTGATAAAGAAAGGGTAGAAATTGCAGCTGAGGCGGAAGCGGAAATGATTAGAAGAAGAGCTAAAGGTGAGGCCGATGCAATTCTTTATATGAAACAAGCCGAAGCAAAAGGTATTTATGAAGTATTGACCAAGCAGGCTCAAGGTTTAGAGCAAATTGTTAAAGCAGCTGGTGATAATTCAAGAGATGCCGTATTGCTGTTGATTGCTGATAAACTTCCTGAATTGGTAAGATTACAAACTGAAGCCATCAAAAATATCAAGATTGATAAAGTCACCGTTTGGGACAATGGTGGAAACAATGGTCCTGATGGCAAAAATTCAACTGCTAATTTCATTTCAGGACTCTATAAATCAGTACCTCCATTGCAAGAGATCTTCAATATGGCGGGGATGCAATTGCCTGATTATTTGAAAGGCAAAAATGTAGATGAAATTCAGGAAATGGCTGAAGAAATCAAGGCCAAAAATGACACAAAAGAGTAATTATAACACAGGTATAATTTGAGAAGTCAGGCCCAAAGCCTGACTTTTTTTGTTGCGCTACAGTCGCTCGGCTCTGCCGAGTGACGGCTAGCACTTTGGCATGTTGCCAACTTACAAATAGCCCAACTTTCACTCGCAAAATACGAGCGATTGCCCGCCACAGTCGCTCATCTGTGCCGAGTGACAAATAGAGCCTTGGCACCCCCACAGTCGCTCGGTTGCACCGAGTGACGACTAGCGTTTTGGCATCTTGTCAACATTACATTGAACTTATTTTAAGTGGTGAATTAGGGTTTGCACTAGAATACTGCCAAAATTCTCCGTCTGTCACTAAACCTGCTTCGACAGGGTTATTTCGAATGTACTCAGTCTTTTGATACTGAATATATGATGAAATCAGCTCAATAGGATGATTCGTCTTTTGCCAAAACATATATTCTGAATTCTGTCGATAATATTTCGCATTGAATTCAAACATATGCAAAAGCCACTTTGAACGACTTTCATTTTGATGATTTACTTTTATCTCGTTTATAATCTGCTTTGAGGTGAAGCTTTTAAAATCACGTAAAATCAAATTCAAGTTGCCTTCCAAAGATTGTGCAATCATATGAATGTGGCTTGGCATAATTATATATTCGAAAACGATCAAACCTTTCTTCTCAATACAAAAGCTTAAGCTATCGATGATTTTATCACAGTAAACCTGTCTAGTGAAAACATCAATCCAGTCGACAACGGTAAGCGTAATACAATAAGGAAGGTCAGTATTGGCTTTTCTTAATTCCGACATTGATTTAATCAAATTATTCTTTGAATATAGTAAACCATAGGTTTAAAAGCTATGAGTCACTCGCAAAATGCGAGCGACTGCTGCCCTGAACATTTGTAGTCTAAAAAATATTTCAGCCGTATCCAGCCACAGTCGCTCGGCTCTGCCGAGTGACGGCTAGCACTTTGGCATCTTGCCAACTCACTCGCAAAATGCGAGCGACTGCTGCCCTGAACATTTGTAGTCTAAAAAATCTTTCAGCCGTATCCAGCCACAGTCGCTCGGCTCTGCCGAGTGACGGCTAGCACTTTGGCATCTTGCCAACTCACTCGCAAAATGCGAGCGATTGCCATTCTGTGAGCAACCCCTTCCATTTTAATTTGCGATTATGTAATATGCTGCCATGAATAAGAAAGTAACCATTGGCGTGGTCCAATTTGCTCCAGAGTATTTGAATGTGGCCAAATCCTTACAAAAAGTAGAGGTACTTTTAAGAGAAGCCGCATCGAAAGGCGCCCAATTGATCACCTTTGGCGAAACTTGGTTTACTGGTTACCCTGCCTGGATTGACTATTGTGATGAATATGCCAAATGGAACTTTCAACCTACAAAAGCAGTCTTCGCAAAGACCTATGAAAGTAGCTTAGATGTCAATGGACCAGAAGTTGCCCAAATCGGCAAATGGGCCAAGGAGTTGGGCGTTGCTGTGGTAATGGGCATTAATGAAAAAGTGAGTACCGGAATTGGCAATGGCACAATTTACAACAGCCTACTCACATGGAATGAAAAGGGAGAATTGGCAAACCATCACCGCAAACTCATGCCAACTCATACGGAAAGACTTCTTTATGGTCAAGGTGATGGCGCTGGACTTCAAGCAGTAGAGACCTCCTTTGGTCGAATTGGTGGACTTATTTGTTGGGAACATTGGATGCCATTGACTCGGCAGGCCATGCACAATTCTGGTGAGCATATCCACGTGGCCGTTTGGCCGAATGTACATGAAATGCTGCAAATTGCCACCCGCGCTTATGCCTTTGAGGGGCGTTGCTTTGCAGTAGGCGTTGGGCAAATTATGAAGGTGAAGGATATTCCTTCAGAACTGAACTTACCTGATGAGTTGAGAAACAAACCAGATCATTTGTTACTCAATGGCGGCAGCTGTATTGTAGGCCCTGATGGACACTATGTACTTGAACCGCAATTTGGGGTGGAAGGCATCTTTACAGCAGAAGTAGATTTAAACCGTTGCGCTGAAGAAAGACTTGCGCTTGACGTTACTGGCCATTACCAACGCCACGATGTTTTCGAACTGACCGTAAATAAAAAAAGGCCGAAATAAATCGGCCTTAATTTCTTAAAATTCATAATGAACTATTTGCAGCCGTTGCGCTCGTCAATCTTTTCTGCGTATTCATTTCTGTTAATCGTGTACTGTGTACTTGGGATTGAAGTTGAAAATCCAGAAATACTGTACATATGGGCTGTGCCCAATTCATCAATAGCTTTGATCATTTTTATCGCTTCGCCATCCATCTCAATAAATAAAGCCGTATAAGGCTTATTTCCATAAGGCGTTAGTTTAATCATTCCGCCTTCCATAGCAGCGGTATGGCCTGTGCCGAAAAAAGAAAGTAGATTACCAAAAGGAACAATTTCTTCACTGTTTTTGCCGGGGCAGAAATACATAATTTGAGAATGATCTTCTTCTTTTGTACCAACGATTTCAGCCGTTCCATCACTCAACCAAGTTTCGTTTGGGCCAAAAGAGAGCTTATAACGCTTTCCTTCCACGACCAATACACCTTCTTGGGTATTGGTAAATCCCATGTCCGAGTTGTCCGCCACGTATGTAACATTCAACTTGTAGTTGGGAATTGACCCGTATTTATTTACCAGCTGTTTTACCACGGCATCGGCATTTTGAGCAAAAGCACTAGCGCAAAACATGAGCAAAGTGGCCATTAAAAAAATTCTACCAGAGTTTTTCATTTAGATATCAACTTTAAGTTTCGAAAAATACACTTTTCCTGCAGAGAAAGGAAATTTGATGTATCTAGCAGGTTGAGGAAAGTAAAAATAAAAAAATCCTGCGAACTAACATCCACAGGATCAAAATAACATTCGAAATTCAAGCCCTAGCCTTTTCTGATATAGATGTTGCCATTGTGGGTTTCCATCATTACTTCAGCTCCACCGCCATTTAAAGTACCTTCTACCCAGTTTTCATATTTCAATGAATAACCATTTCCTTCCTTGCTTCTTTCTGTTTTAGGAGCAGTTGGCTTAAGGTTAAAACCTTCGAAATCAGTATAAATCTCTCTATTCGTCTTCATTTTGGTCGAAAACTTTGTTCCTGCGGGCACGGTCAAGTCAATGTTCCCATTGTAAGTGCTGAAAATCATTGGCGCATCAGGAGTCACTTCTTTAAAAGTGACCAAGACTTGGCCGTTATAGGTGCTTGCACTTACAGAGCCACTAATATCTTTCAGCGTAATTGGGCCATTATAGCTTTCTACATTCATTTCTCCTTTGATTCCTGTGATTTCAATATTTCCATTGTTATAGGTTTCTGCGCTGATATCGAAGCCTGCAGGTATTTGAATTTCGAAATCCACTCGATTTCCCCAGCCTTCATTCTCAATGGTAACTGTATTATTGTATTCTTCGGCTTGAACACTAAAACCACCGCTGCTTAACAATCTCATTCCGGCTTTATCACTAGACTTTTCTACCTTTTTGGAATACTTGATCATTTTAACCTTCACCGTTACCCCATCGTATGCCGAAATCCTAACTTGACCGTTATGCGATTCCACATTCAACTTACCTCGCTGACCAGGCTTGGAAAGAGGAATTTCAACTTCTTGGGTGTCTTCCTGATACAATTCCTTGAAGTTCCCTCCAAAATTGAATGACTCATTAAAATTCCCGAAATCGAAGTCCATTGAAGGCTCAAAGTCGAAATCAAAGTTAAAGTCAAAACTAGGGTCTATGTTGATATCGAAATCTGGATCCACCGAAACTTGAATCTTTGGATTCGGTTTTACACTTACCATTTGTGCGTTGACGGCCAAGGGAAAACATCCTAGCAAAGTCATTATTACTATCTTTTTCATTTCTATTGTTGTTAAGTTTTTGATTACATTATTTTTTCTATTCGCTCTTTCAGCGAAGTTTTTACTTCTTCTGGCGTGAATTCATCATTCAAAATTGAATTGAATTCGTCCACTGCCTTTTTCTCTTGCAGATCCACCATTAATGTGGCAAGCGCCATTTGTACTAAAGGTGAAGTCTGTTGAGAAATGCTATTGATTAAACCTTCCCTTATTTGAGGATCATTGGCGTATTGTGCCAAAGTATTCAAAGCCGCAATTCTCACATTGGCACTTTTGTCATTATCTAAAGTAAGGAACAAGGCTTCGATCACTTTTTGGTTGGTAGATGAAAGCTCCGAAGACATTTGGATGCCTTTGAGTCGATCACTCACCGATTCCTTTTCCAGCATTGCCATCATCATCATCTCCTTCATTTCAATCATTTGCCCATTCAAATTCGAAATTTCGCTCTGATATGGATTGTTCATAAAATTTCTACCTACTACCAAACCAAGCACTAGCAAGGTTATGCCAAAGACCATTTTACCAAGCATATGCCCAAAAACCAGTTCGTTCAATCGATCTAAAATTGATGGCCTTATTGTTGGCTGCTTCGCTTGTTCGGCTGAAAGCATTTTATAGAAGTCGACTTTAAGTTCTGCTGAAGGCTCAGGAGTATTCATATTGACTACTTCCGACTTGAGATTGGCCAGCGCATTTACCTCGACCATATCGATTTGGCCTTCTGCCACCAGCTTGTCAAAAGTTAGTTTAGCATCTTCAGTAAGTGCACCGTCAATAAAATCCGTGATCAGCGCAATGTGTTGCTCTTCCATTCTCTTATTAATTAATCTTCAATATTTTAATGTTCCCATTCAAAGTTTTGAATTCAAAGCTTGGACCACCAACTCCCAATTGGTAAGTGTTTGAGTTGTCGATTTTGTATTTCGTTCCCCCAGACTCACTTTTACTAGCAACCACCATAGGTTTGGCTTTCGCTGAAAAATCAAATTCGCTATAAATTTTACCCCACTGCGTTTCGAAATTATAAGTGCCGTTTGCATTCGCTGGCGCTTTGATCACAATGTCACCATTGATCGTTTCAAATTCTCCGAACTCCTTTGGCAGCTTGGTGTAGCTCACCTCGATATGGCCATTGACGGTGTGCGCTTTGGTATTTTCTGCTACATCAACAAGGTCAATATCTCCATTTACATTGTTGGCATAAACTTCTCCCTGCACTCCTTTTAGATAGAGATCACCATTGTTGACAGTTGAAATCTTCACACTGATCGTTCTGGGTACTTTCACCTTAAAATCTAGTCGATGTTTGTATTCAACGCGCTTTTGATCTCTATTCCAGTCCCATCCGCAAGCCAATGGATCATCTTTTTGCACATAGCGATTATTAGCAGAAAGCATCCGGGCCATTGCATAACCATCGCCTTGCGAAAAGTCAACTCGAACATCATTCATACCTTCCGCCAAATCCGCATCATTTCTGGCGGTAATTTTTTTGGTGACTTCAACCTCAATGGTTTTACCATCATAGGCTTCTACACTCACATCGCCTTCAATATTGCAGACACAGAACCAGAGTTCTTTACTTGTATCTGTCAATTGAAAACTCTTGGTGATGGTCTCCGTTTTCGACTGCCCAAAGACCATTAAGGGCAGTAACATCATCCACATTAAACACTTTATTTTATTCATCATTCAGCATTTGAGTTTGTTGCTAATTGGCTATTGAACCTTTCTCTAGCCTTAAGTACTCCGCTTTCAAATCTTTAAGTGCCCTGAAAATCCTCACTTTAACTGCGTTTTCATTAATCCCCAAAACTTCAGCAATGTCTTTGTATCTCATTTCCTGAAGTTTGCTCAAGACAAGCACCTCACGTTTTTCAAAAGAAAGTTGATTCATGGCTTGCTGCAGCAAATCCAATTCCTCGCTTTGAATTCTGTCCGTCTCTGCGTTTCGATCATTACTGAAATACTTATCAGCCATTTCTGGTGATTCTTTGAAGCCCATTTTTTTATTCTTTTTATAATGGTCTGCAAAAAGATTTCTAGCCATATGGTACATCCAAGTACTGAACTTTCCATCACCATGATAGCTGTGTTTGTATTTCAGAATCCTCAGAAAAACACTTTGCACCAAATCCTCACTCTGCTCTTGATCGAGCGTCAAGCGATAAAAAAAACCATAGAGGTTTTTATTATAGCGCTCGAAAAGAAGCCCAAGCTTATCCAGCTGGCCATCTTTTACTTGTAGCATCAATGCATTGTCAGAGAGTGAATCCAAGGTTCTTTTTTAAGAATTCAGTGGGGGAAACCTAGGCATTTTGCAAAGGTTACAATCAAGTTACATTTTTTTGAAAATAAGTGAATTACTCCTATCTTCATCTGACCTAAATAACTACTCATGGAAATCACAAAAGAAACCTTAGAACAAGAAATCAATGAGCTAAGAGCTCAACTTAGTGGCGACATGTTTAAAGACATGGACATTAAAGACAAAATTCACAATCTCAGCATGAAGCTTAATGGCGTTCGACCCATGGACTCCGCCATAGAATGCGTTGGCTGTGGTAGCTAAAAATGAAAAACATCTCAACTTCAACCTATAAGATAGGGCCACTCTTGGCTCTATTTTTATTTATAACGCTCTCTTGCGATAACGCAAGTCAACAAAGGGTGATCCCAACCACAAATCCTTTTATAGCCGTATTGGGCATTGCTCAAGATGCTGGCTATCCTCAGGCAGGACAGCGAGAGGAATGGGCTTTAATTAAAGAGAGAAAAGCCCGACCCAAGAATGCGGTGGCCTTGGCCTTAGTTGATCCGGTTTTGAAGCAGAGATGGCTTTTCGAAGCCACTCCCGACTTTAAGTTTCAGCTACAGATGCTCGATGATATTTCAGAAACCAACCAATATCCGCTAGATGGCATATTTCTAACACACGCGCATATGGGCCACTATACGGGATTGATGAATTTAGGAAGAGAAGCGATGGGCACCTCTGCTGTACCAGTTTATGCCATGCCCAAAATGCAAGAATTCTTAACACAAAATGGCCCTTGGAGTCAGTTGGTGGCATTAAACAACATCAAACTGAAGGCTTTAGCGAATGAGGTCGAAATCAATTTAAACCCAAGTATCAAGGTGACCCCTTTCTTGGTGCCACACAGAGATGAGTTTTCCGAAACCGTGGGTTATAGCATTGAAATCAATGGAAAATCCTTGGTTTTCATCCCCGACATTGACAAATGGGCGAAATGGGACAAGGATATTTTAGAAGTCATAAAAGCGGCTGACTATGCCTTTTTAGATGCTTCTTTTTATAAAAATGGAGAAATCCCTGGTCGAGATATGAATGAAATTCCTCATCCTTTTGTAGAAGAAAGCATAAGCCTCTTCGAAAGTTTAAGTGAAGCCGACAAAGCCAAAGTGCATTTTATTCATTTCAACCATACCAACGCTTTGCTTTTCGAGAATAGCCCAGAATACAAAGAAGTGAAAGAGAAGGGTTTTAATATGGCCTATGAAGGACAGATTATTCAGTTTAGGTAAAGCCGATCTACTGCAAGAAGACCCACACGTGCACAAAGTCATCTCTGCAAAGAGGTATGAGTGAATTATGAGACGTAAAGAAAAACGTGAAGAAAGGGAAAATAGAAATTAAACGATGAGTGTGATTTTATTAATAGTAGGGTTATTCTTTCAACCCCAGGATACAAGTCCAGAGCAAGTTGCATTTGATTCTTTTATTAGGAATCAGTTAGAATCATATGCTGATCATGGTAGTATGTTTTTCTCTGGCATAACTGAGCCTAAAGCAAATCTATCAGGGCCCTTTCATGATTGCTTTCCAAGTGATGAGCAGTTCAACGAGTTTTTTCACAAAGAGAAACCGAGATCTGTAGATCAAAAAGAGATTGAGTTTACTGAGACAAAGCGTTTGAAAAAATCAAGTAAGTCTAAAAAGAATAAACTCAATTTAGAAGTATATGGAGCTGTTTATGACAGAGAGGTTGCATATGTTCACTTGGTAGTGTATGAACCTTCAAGTTTTGCGGATCACTATCTTTTTAAGTTATCACTTTCTAAGTCAAATGTTATTGAAACTTGTAAAAGAAGCGAGATGATGTAAGTGTTCAACTTTGTTGGCAAGCAGCACACCTTTCAATAAATAGATAGTTAGTTCTGAAAGGCAGATTACCAAGTTGAACCAGTGATTTTTAAGCTAACCTTAGTTGAGACAGAAACTGTTGAGAAAACTTTTTTGATTGACTTCAAGTTAAAGCTACTTGACTTCAATATTTTCATTCTCTCTCCGCTCTTGAGGGTTAAAAACACTGTACAGGCATTGGAGTCAAGCATTTTTTTGTTTTGAATCTCAAATTCTTGAATCTCATTAATCATGATCTGTCCTTTCTGGAATCTTACATATCCTTTTTGGATATCTAACTCGAGAATTGTTCTTTGGAAGATATTTCTCAGGTACTTAATAGAGTATAAGACTGTGGCAATGCCAAAGCCGTAGAATAGAAATAGGGCGAGTGTTGAAGTAGATGAAGTTTGTGTCAAAAAAGTAACCCCAATTAGAGCCGTAATTAAGAATTGCCCAATGGATACCAGTTTATTCCTGCGAATTACATAAATATTGGGTTTTGGTGTGTCAATTTCTATTTCTGACATTTAATATTTCTTTTGGAATTTTATCATACTTTGTTTTTTAATGCGCCAGTTTTTGTATTTGCTTTTTGGTGATGAAAGCATCGATGAGTTTTTTGACCACGTTGCGGTCTTCCTCGTCCATCCCTTCGATGGCCTTGAACTGGTTGATCAGCTCAGGATCTGAAAGCTTTATGTTGGCCTTTTGTTCGGCTGAGCCATAGATCAGGAAATCAGGAGAAACCCCCAAAGCATCTGCAATGTCGGTCAAGGTCTTTGCAGGAGGCTGCGCACCTTTGGTCTCATATCTTCCTATCTGAGCATAAGAAATCCCCACACGGTCGGCCAGTTCAGACTGCGACATATTGAGTTCCTTTCTTTTGCCTTTGATCCTATCCCCCAGAGAGTCCATAATGTAGCTTAAATACGTTTTGTGATGCTAAAAGTAGCAAATAGGCAATAGAATAACCAAGAGAGTACGACATAAATGAAATGTTGTGCGACATATTGATTGTAATTGAAAGTGCTTTTTTGTAGCATTGTACTACAGATATGCAGCAAAGAAATATTTTCATGAAATCTTCTCCACTCGACACCACCAACAACCAGCACCCGATCTACAAACATGCACCTTTAGAAATAGCCGTGCTCGGAGGCATCAGATTAGACGGACTGGACAGGATGCGCACCACTTTAAAAGTAACGGTAGAACATCTGAGCCTAAGACATAGCCTAGATCTTTACAACCACGGCCAAGTGGAAAAACTGATCAGGACAACGGCCGAGAAACTGGAAGTGGGAACAAGCGTGATCGCATCCGCACTGGACAAGCTCACCGATGAACTGGAAAATTACAGGCTGGAAGAAATAGAAAACCAGACCAAAGAAACCGACAAGCGCAAGCTGCCAAGCCCAGAGGAGATCAAGAAAGCAAAGTTCTACCTGTCCAGTCCGAACCTGACGGAGCGGACAAAAGAAGACATCGGCAAACCCCCTGGCGCTCACTTGTCCCCCCTGGCGCTCATTTGGCCACTACGGTAACTGGTGCTCACTTGCAGTGAGTACCATCTTAAGATGTACTTAAAGTGCATCTTTTTTAGTTCAGAGAGATTAGTTCGCCTTGCAAATGCGAACTAGTGGCTGAAAACGTAATGCATGGGCATAAAAAAAGGCAGCCAAATCTGACTGCCTTGCTGTGGGCGCTGAGGCTCCGATGCTTCGGAGCGAACCCCCGACCCTAAGAAAACCTTTTCAATATTTCATTGGCCAATGCTGGCTCCAGTTTCAGCTTCTGAATAAACTTCCTGCTCTTTTGCCTTTTGATAAAGCTTTCCATCTTCAAAGCTTGGCTGCGATCTGTGCATTCAATGGTCAAATAATTTGCCCAATCCGTTGCGACTTTGGTACTTGCATTTTTATAAAAACCAGCGTTGTGCTGTTCCAACCGGCCTTCTAAATGGGCAGTTTCTCCAACGTAAAAACGATCTTTCGCCTCAGAATATAAGATGTAAACGTAATGCATGGGCATAAAAAAAGGCAATCATTTCTGACTGCCTTGTGGTGGGCGCTGAGGGATTCGAACCCCCGACCCCCTCGGTGTAAACGAGGTGCTCTGAACCAACTGAGCTAAGCGCCCTTGTAATTGGGTCTGCAAAGGTAATACGCGTTTTCGTTTATGCAAACACTAGTCAAAAATAATCTGAAAAAATTTCTCAGATCAATCAAAAGAAGGCCTACTCCTTATTTAAACACATATTTTCTTTATCTTCGAAACATTTCCTAAACAGGGCTTCCCGAATGACGCTTTTAGAGTTTAAGCAAATATTCGATCTGTATTACCATCCGATCAAAAACTTTCTCTACTATAAATGTGGTGATATTGATCAGGCTGAAGACCTCACTCAGGATGTTTTCATGAAACTCTGGGACAAAAGAGAGGAAATCAATATCGAAACCGTCAAAAGCTACCTATATACCATTGCTAGCAACATGCTACTCAATAAAATTCGCCACGACAAAGTGGTAATGAATTTTGCTGATAGAAACAGAGACCACTTCAATGAGCAATCGCCTCAATATGCGCTTGAAGAAAAAGAATTTAAAAAACAGCTTGAAGACACCATTGGTGCGATGCCCGAAAAGCAACGAGAGGTATTTTTAATGAACCGAATTGACGAACTGACCTATAAAGAAATCGCGGATAGACTTGAATTGAGTGTAAAAGCCGTTGAAAAACGAATGCATGGTGCATTAGGCTATTTACGAGAGAAGGTTCAACACAAAATTTAACTATATTTAATTGGTGAAAAAGGACGCTTTCATAGAAAACTGGCTCAAACGCGAGACTTCCGCCTCAGAACAAGAGGCATTGGAAAGGCTTATTACCTTCACCGAAACCTTGAGCGTTCCTTCCCATAAATCAAAAAATCAGGCTTGGGATGAGCTCCTTGGCCAAATAGAAGCTCAGACCAAAGACAATCAGAGGATTCTTGTTCCAGAAAAACCTGCCAGAAGTTATTGGCCGTTGTGGGTAGCAGGATATGCCGCTGTTTTCATTGCACTGTGTGTATTGCTTTTTAACCAAACCCGCACTGAAAATATCAGCACTTTCATGGCTGAAAATGGTAAAATTGAAGTTCTGACACTTCCAGATGCCTCAGTAGTTACGATGAACTCTTCCTCAGAAATTCGCTATAATTCAGACGATTGGCCTAAAAAGAGGAATCTACAGCTGTTTGGAGAAGCTTTTTTCGAGGTTACAAAAGGAAAAGATTTTACTGTTGAGACCGCTAACGGAAGCATTTCTGTATTAGGTACAAGTTTCAACGTTTATGCCCGAGAAGGGCAGTTGAGAGTAGCCTGTAAGACGGGAAAAGTGCTTGTAACCTCTAATCAAAGCCAATTGATCCTAACGGCTGGACAAATGGCAACTTTGGTAAATAATACACTTCAGTTTTCGGAATTTCCCGTGAACAAAATTGGCACTTGGCGGGATGGAGATTTTTATTTTGACGCTACCTCCCTAAAGGATGTAATTAAAGAATTGGAAAGGCAATTTAATATTGAAATGCTGGTGAAGGTAAATATTGAAGACAGGTACTACAGCGGCTTTTTCAATAAAAATAATCTTAAAGAAGCGTTGCAATTGGTATTTGTACCAATGGGACTTCAATTTGAAATTAAAAACGGAGAGGTGATCGTAGAATAGTGCGTAAATACTCTTGCATTCTTCTTTTTATTTTTTCCAGTTGCTTGTTGAAAGCGCAAGAACTGCCTGTCATTTCCATCTCTGAAAGGTTTGACAATACCTCACTCTCCAAAGTAATCCGACTGCTAAAAAATAAGTATGATGTCAAAATTGCTTATGACGATGCCCTCGTTACCGGCATTACGATCAATGGTACTTACACCAAAGAGTCCCTAACTGATTTTCTTGATACCATACTCCCGCCCAAAGGTATTGATTACCAAGTATTGAATGGAAAAATCATTCTTACCCCTGGCACACTTAACATTAATCTGAATACTCCCAGCCTTTTTGATCTTACCGTCTTTGGTATTGTTACCGATGCACAAACGGGCGAAATGCTGCCAAATGCCATTATTAGAGTTTCTGGTGATAATAGAGGTGCTGTGACCAATAAAGATGGCTATTTTGCTTTGACCAAGGTACCTTCTGACACATCTACCCTTGAGGTTTCTTACCTGGGGTATGAAAAAAATACTATCAAGCTTGATCCAGTCAAATCGAAAAAAACGATTCGGATCTCCATGGCCCAAAGCACGGTCGACTTGGCTGAATTTACTGTAGTGAGCTTAAGAAGCGACAATCTCATTCAAACTGGTGGAGAAGTGAGCCAAATCTCGATCAATACCAATAACCTAACTGCCTTACCCACCCTTGGAGAAATCGATATTTTTAGATCATTACAATTATTGCCCGGCATCAGCGGAACGGACGAAACCTCTTCTGACTTGAGCATTAGAAGAAGCCCTTCTAGCCATAATCTAGTCTTGTTGGATGGATTTACTATCTATCGACTTGACCATTTTTTCGGGGTTTTTAGTGCCATTAATCCCGATGCTGTAAGGGACATTCAAGTATATAAAGGCGGTTTTGGTGCCAAATATGGAGGTCGTGTGTCAGGAGTGGTAGACATCACGGGTAAATCCGGAAATTTCAATGAACCAGAATTTTCTTTAGGACTCAACCTGCTTAGTGCCAGAATGAGTTTGAATGCACCTCTAAATCAGGGAAAAGGGGCTATTCATTTTAGTTACAGAAGAGCATTTACCGACATCATACGCTCTAACCTGTTTAAAGATTTGTATAAAAATTACCGCGAAAATTCAAATCAATTGACTTCACAGAACAATAATGAACAAAACGAAGACTTACTAAGGCCTGATTTCAAGTTTGCCGATGTCAATTTAAAAGTAACCTATAACGTATCGAAGAAGGACATTCTTAGCCTTAGCCTTTACCGAGGAAATGACGAACTGAATACCAACTTTGATCAAATCACCAGAAACAACAACGTGATTGTTTCAACCGAAAACACGGATGAAATGGCAGATTGGAACAACTTAGGCATTGGAGCCATTTGGTCCAGAAATTGGAGTTCTCGCTATTACTCAGGCTTGCAACTGGCCTATAGCGCCCACAATTTCGGTTACGGCTTTAGCACCACCGACCGAGATGAAAATGGTCAAATCACCCGCGAATTCAGTGCCAACCGACTGAACGAAGTAGATGATTATCAATTGAATTTTCGGAATGAACTCAAAATCAAAAAAAGGCATAACCTTGATTTTGGACTTAACCTGTCTTCCATTGAGACCATTAACGATGTTGTAATTGACGGAGAAATGCAACAACCAAGTTCTAACAGGCAACAAGCAGGAGATATTCTTGCACTTTATGCCTCGGATAAATTTCGTTTGACCGAAAAATTAAGCCTTGATTTAGGCTTTAGGGCCAGTATCACGGCATTAACCGATGAAAATTATTTCGGTCGAAGACTTGGGCTTGATTATCAGGTTTCTCCAACTTTTAAACTTAAGTTTCTAAACGGTCAATATTTCCAATTTGCCCGCCAGTTATTCTATGACGACCCACGGTCGAACCTTCAAGACGGCTGGATTTTAGCGGATGATCGCCTTTTCCAAGCCTTAAGGTCTGAGCATATCATTGGTGGATTTAACTACAGCAAGAGCGGTTTCAGTTTAGACGTTGAATATTATCAAAAACAGATTACTGGTTTAGTGGAATTAACGGTTTCGCACCTGGCAAACCCCAACAGGCCCGGGGACACTAGGCCTATCACCACCGTATCCAATGGCGAAGATGAAATTCACGGGGTTGACGTTTTAGTGCAGCAGAAAATTGGCCCTTATCAAGGCTGGCTATCTTACACCTACAGCAAAGCCAACAGTATCTATTCTCAAATCAATAATGGAGAAAAACTACCTTCTCGACTTGATCAAAGAAATGAAATCAAGTTTGTTCATATCCTCGAACTTCCAAAATTCAACTTTTCTGCCACCTTCCTTTACGGTAGTGGTAAGCCTTTCTATCGACCAGAGCTAATGTTCATAGAAAATGGACAAGGCCAAATAATCAACTATGAAATCCTAAACACCAACAAAACCATCGAAAGGCTTCCTGCCTATCATCGACTTGATTTATCAGCGGCTGTCAAGTTCGAAAACGATGAATTGCGCGGTGATTTTGGAATTTCTATCCTCAATGTTTATAACCATTTGAACATTCAAAGTAGACGACTAAATGTAAATGCTATTGAGCGCACCATCGCAAATGGCGAAGTACCGCAAGAGCTTTTTAGAGACATTGTGTTGCTAGATTTTACCCCATCACTCTTTCTTAATCTTTTCTTCTAATTTTTTTGCTCCATGAGTAGGGTTAAACGGCCATATGGTGTATTAGCCCCAAATGCAACTAAACCAAGACGATATAAACCACGAACAGCTTTGGTTGGAAGGAAAGATTTCTTCGGAAGAATTTCTTTCAAAGCTAGACACACAGGATGGAAAATCTCCATTGGTGCGTTCGTTGGCCTTATTATCTGCTTTCGATGTGCCTTCAAGCAAATCGAAAAGCCAAGCTTGGGCCAATTTAGAAGCTAAAATCACTTCGGAAACCAAAGTAATTCCTCTTTACAGAAAATACTGGATAGGTATTGCGGCTTCTTTCATTCTTGCAGTAGGGGCTTTCTTTGTATTGAACCAAACCTTGAATGAAAAAACGGTGTTTGAAACCTCTTTTGCTCAAGTTCAATCGGTTTATTTGCCAGATAGCTCTATTGCCTATTTGAATGCTGACTCTAAATTGAGTTACTCCGAAAAAGCATGGAATGAAACAAGAGAAGTAGAACTCATTGGCGAAGCATTTTTCGAAGTGCGAAAAGGAAGTGATTTTATAGTCAATACGGATCAAGGTGATGTCAAGGTGCTCGGCACAAGTTTCAATGTAAAGGTTAGAAATACCATTTTGGAAGTAGCCTGCAAAACTGGACTTGTTCGCGTAAGCAATAGACAGTCTTCTGAAAATATTGATTTGAGCCCGGGTTGGGCGGTTATTGTGAAAGATGACGATGTGAAGGAGGCAACGCCACTTGGTTTATCTTATATAGACAATTGGAGGGTTGGTGAATTTGATTTTGAAAGCGTAATGCTTTCTGAAGTGCTCAGCGAATTGCAAAGACAATTTGATCTGAAAGTTGAATATGATATTGAGAATATCGAAGACAGACCTTATACTGGCTTCTTTAATAAAAATAATTTGAGTGAAGCGCTACAATTGGTATGCAATACCATGGGTTTGACATTCACTATCGATGGCAAAACGGTGACCATCAAAAATAAAGAGTTTCAGAATCAATAGGTTTTGATTTCGAAGACAACATGGCGGCAATTGGATTAGATGGTTAAGCAATTCTTGTCGTCAGTTACTTAGGTTGAGGTTGAGGAACGGGTGGTGCCGTTCCTCATTTTTTTTAGAGGTAATCCAAGAGGCTTTCAAGCCCCATTCCCCGAGAACCTTTTAATAAGATTATTTTACCCTCCCAAGTTTGAGTGCCCAAATAATCGTTCAGTGCTTGCTTGGTTTCAAAATAAAGCGCATCGAGATTGGTGGCAGCAGCAGCCTTCATGTTTTCGCCACAAAAAATGACCTGTTCCAAAGCCAAACCCAAAGTTTGAATGCCCACCGCAGCATGCTCTAACTCACTTTCAGCACCTAACTCAAACATATCGCCCAAAATGGCAATTTTATTCCCTTTCATTAAAGCCAAATTTTCCAAAGCAGCTTTCATAGAAGTAGGATTGGCATTATAAGCGTCCATAATAATGGTATTAGTTCCCTTTTTCAGTATTTGAGAGCGGTTGTTGTCAGGTATATAATTAGCCACAGCCGCATTGGCCTGCTGCGGATCAACGCCAAAATACTTACCCACACAAAGGGCTGTTGCCATATTCTCAAAGTTATAGGCTCCACTTAGCGAGGTATTCACCCTATCTCCATTTTCGTCTTCAAAAACGATTTCAGGTTTCGCTTCAATTAAGTTCAAATGTAGAAAGTCGCCCTTCGCTGGATAATAGACAGGGGCCTTAATTCTTTTTTGGGCAATGTTCGAAAGGATTTCATTCTGAGAATTCACAAAAATGACGCCTTCATGCTCAATTAACCAATGGTACATTTCGGATTTACCTCTAATGACCCCTTCTATTCCCCCAAAACCTTCTAAATGTGCCTTACCAATATTGGTAATCAGCCCATGGGTTGGCTCAGCGATCAAACAAAGCGCTGCTATTTCGCCCACATGATTCGCGCCCATTTCTATAATTGCAATCTCTATAGAATCGTCTATGGAGAGAAGAGTGAGTGGCACTCCAATGTGATTGTTAAGATTGCCCTTAGTGGCCAGAACATTATACTTGGTGCTTAACACATTGCGCGTTAATTCTTTAGTTGTGGTTTTACCATTCGAACCAGTGATCCCAATAATTGGAATTTGGAGTTGTTTTCGATGGTAATTCGCTAATTGCTGCAATGCAGTTAATCCATCTTCCACAAGGATAAAGCGTTCTCCCTTATCGAACTCAGCATCATCGATTACCGCGTAAGAAGCACCTAATTCTAGGGCTTGATCCGCCAATTTATTCGCGTTGAAGTTTGGTCCTTTCAACGCAAAAAAGAGATTCCCTTCTTTAATTTTGCGTGTGTCCGTACAAACGCCAGTCGATTGTTTAAACTTTTCGTAAAGTGCGAGGATGTCCATAATCTATTGAATGCTTAGTCTGCCAAATTGAGCGACAAGATAATACAGAATCCTTATCAAATTCGTTGACCTATTGCATTCGATGAAATCTTTACCTTTGCGCAACGCATATTTATGAAGGCCCTAGTTTCTATTGTATTATTTCTTCTTTCTTACCAGCTCAGCGGGCAATTCGCTTTTAGGTTTGAAAATGGAATTCCAATGAGCATCAATAACTCGGAGCTATCAAGGGCTTGGGAAGGAGGCGTCAATTCGGCTCAATTTCAGAAAATGGACTTGAATGGTGACGAAATAGAAGATTTGATCATTTTCCATAGAATTTCTGGTGAACTCACTACCTATTTAGCTGAAAACGAAAAATTTATTTGGGCGCCAGAATACAAGGGTTTCTTTCCCCCAGAAATTACCAACTGGTTTATTCTTGCCGATTACAATTGCGATGGCAAAAAGGATATTTTCACGAGTGTGCCCCAAGGGGTTACGGTGTACGAAAACATCAGTACGGGTGCAACTCCTGAATGGCAACAGGCCATAGACTTTCTAAGGTTCGATGGAGGGGTAAATATTCAAGTAAATGCATCTGACATTCCGGGCATCGCAGATATTGATGGAGATGGGGATTTGGACATTCTTTCTTACCGTTTTACAACTGCTAGCACAATTGATTTCTACAAAAATACAAGCGTTGAAAACGGAGACTGCTCTGCATTAACTTTTGAGCGAGTAGCCAGGCGCTGGGGTGAATTCGAAGAATGTGGATGCGATGATTTTGCTTTTGGAGGTTCTTGCCCCATTGGCGGTGCTGCTAATCTTGAATTTGGTATCAACGATGAGGAAGATCTACAACATGCTGGAGGCAAAACAATTACGTTGTTTGATGCCGATAATGATGGCGACCTGGACTTAATTACCTCTGATGAATTTTGCCAAACGCTCTATTTTATGACCAATGTGGGTGATTCTGAAACGGCCTTGATGACCTCATTCGTAAGTTATCCCGAAGCCAACCCAGCAGCATTTCAGGTTTTTCCTACCGCATTTCTTGAAGACATCAATTTCGATGGGCAAAAGGAGCTTATCATTTCCAGCAATGCCGATGGCAATGTGTTGAATACGGTAGACTTCCGAAACACTTCCAAAATCTATTCGAGCTCATCAACGCCAGCATTCAACTTTGAGACAGCTTCGATCCCCTTTTTGCAAAATGAAATGCTTGACTTAGGAGAAAATACTTATCCCTCTTTCGCTGATTTTGACAACGATGGAGACCTCGATTTTTTCATCGGAACAAGAGGGGAATTAGATGAGGGTGTCTTTGCCGCCTCCATTTATCAATTCGAAAACACTGGAGGTCAGTTCAACCCCTCCTTCCAACTGATTGACAATGATTTTCTTGAATTTAAATCCTCAGCACCTAGAAACATAAAACCGCAATTCATTGACCTCGATGGCAATGGCATCCAAGATTTGATCTACCAATCCACAGGCAGTAATAATATCACCAGCCTTCAATACCGACTTAATACTGGAAATTTTACTTTTGGCGAGCCTCAAACCATTGCATTCTCTTTAAGTGAAAATGACAATGTCCATTTTTATGATGTGAACTCAGACGGAGAAATAGACCTATTGCGAGCTGCAAGTTCAGGCGCGGTTAGCCTTTACCTGAATCAAGGTAATTTTAATTTTGACTCTCCCATCAACGGTTTTGCTGGAATTACCTCAAATTTTCTCAAAAGAAACCCGACTCTGATCATTAATGATTTCAATTCAGATGGAAAACCTGAATTGATCACATTGGATAACTCTGGTAATCTTAATGTTCTTTCAGGTACGATAAATGAAGACTTTACTCCGGCTTCTACTCAAAATCAATTACTACAAAACTCTTTGGTTGAGGAGCTAAATCTCACCAATCTGAGCGATGGCTCATGGTTGACAAGTGCAGATCTATTTGGCAATGGAAAGCCCGCAATTATCATTGGAAACAACCGCGGTGGAATCTATATTTTGGCCAACGAAAGTGCAACCGCCAGAAATGGTGAAGACAATTCAATCACCCTAACGACATTTCCCAATCCAACTTCGGGTTCATTTTTCTTAAGAACAGATGTTGACGCAGTTTTTGAGCTTTATACCGTTCAAGGACAGAAGATTTTGGAAAACATCAACCTTAGTGAAGGCGTGACTAAAGAAATTCCTTCCAGTAATTTAGCGGCTGGCATCTATCTGATCCGAGTGTTTAATGGTACAAATACAGCCACCGTAAAGCGCATCATCATCCAAAAATGAAGCTGATCCTCCACCTCCAAATCAAAGCATTGCTGAATATCAAATTCAGCAGTGAACTGGTGAAGCAATTAAAAATTGAATTCCCTGAGGCCATTCTTTTTGAAGCTGATAGCCATTCCGAGCCTTTCCTAATTCAACAAGGGCTTCAATTTTTAAAAGAAGCGACAAAAGTTGTTTTGATTTTGGAAAGTGAAGCAGGCGAAAGCCCAAGCAAGGTTGCTCCATTGATAGAGAAGGTTATTCGACACACATCACTCAATGCTATGGTTCTAATTAATGGTGAAAACCATGTATTGAAGAAAATGATGTCCCTTTATTATGTAGAAGTTTTGGAGGTTGAGAGTACTGAATCCTCAATAATGCTGGTCAGGGATTACTTAAGTTCGAACTGATCGGCATCCAAATGTGCTGGGAATTTCGCTCTAAAGTCATCCAAAGCTGGCTTATCCAATGTGAGAGTTATAATTTCCTCATTATCTGAAAAGGCCAGGGTTTCACCTTTGGGAGAGTAAACCACAGAATGTCCATTGTATTCAATGCCATTTCCATCGATGCCCACACGGTTGAGACCAACCGAATAACTAACATTTTCGATTGCCCTAGCTTTGAGCAAAGCATCCCAAGCGTTAATCCTCACTGCTGGCCAATTGGCAACGTAAAGCGACACATCATAAGCCAGGTTTACATTTCTTGACCAAACGGGAAAACGCAAATCATAACAAACCATCGGACAAATTTTCCAGCCTTTCCATTCTACAATCAATCTTTCAGTTCCGAAATCGAAATGCACGTGCTCATCGGCCATTCTGAACAAATGGCGTTTATCGTATTTTTTCCATTCGCCATTAGGCTGTATCCAAATCAGGCGATTGAAAACCTTTCCCTCCTCCTTTACCATGAACGAGCCGGTGACCACCGCTTCTGTTTGAGCGGCCAATTGCTTCATCCATTTAAAAGTGGTAAAATTCATAGGCTCGGCCAGCACCGTATTCTCCATGGAAAAACCGGTTTGGAACATTTCAGGTAAAACAATGAGGTCTGTTTTGCCCTTCAAAGACCAAATCTTCTCTTCGAACATTCCCAAATTCGCACCTATTTCGTGCCAGTGGATTTCGCTTTGGATGAGTGAGAGCCTAAGATTTTGCATGGGGTAAAGCTATTAAATAGAACAAAGAATTTTGGCTGCTTTGGCTAAAGTTTCTTCCCCCTTCGCGAAGCAAAAACGCAGTACTTTATTGTCTTGTTTGTCTTGATAAAAAACTGACATAGGAATAGTGGCTACACCAATTTCCTTAGTGAGCCATTCCGCAAAAACCACATCATTCTCTTCGCTGATGGCCGAATAATTCATCAATTGAAAGTAAGTACCTCCTGCCGCAATGGGTTTAAAATTAGAAGGTTTCATGGCTTCAAGAAAAAAGTCTCTCTTCTTCTGATACATAGGTGCAACTGACTCGTAGTGTTCTGGCGACTTCAAATAATCAGCAATCGCATATTGGGTTGGAGTGTGAATGGCGAACGTATTGTATTGATGCACTTTTCTGATTTCAACCATTAACACCTCTGGCGCAATCAGATAACCCATTCGCCAACCTGTGGCGTGAAAAGTCTTCCCGAAGGAAAAAGTTGCAATACTGCGTTTCCTCAATTCTGCTCTCTTCAGTACTGACTCGTGCTCTGCACCATCAAAAATAATGTGCTCATAAACTTCATCGGAAAGCACTAAAATATTGGTTCCTTTGGTGATGGCTTCAAGGGAATCTAAATCATGTGCACTCAAAATTGCTCCACTCGGATTATGTGGAGAGTTGATGACGATCATTCGCGTTTTACTGGTAATTTTAGCCTCCACCGCCAACCAATCAATAGAATAATCAGGCTGCAAGAGTGGGACTGAGATGGCCTTTGCGCCTTGTAAATGAATGATCGGCTCGTAAGCATCATAGGCAGGATCCATAATGATGACTTCATCACCTACATTGATCAAAGCAGAAACCGTACTCATTATGGCCTCAATAGCACCACAGGTAACGGTTATTTCGGTATCGACATTTGGCTTATAGCCATAGCTTCCTTCTACTTTATGAGCGATTGCTTTTCTCAATTCTGCGACTCCGGGCATTGGGGCATATTGATTCATCCCAAGCTTCATGTAATGATTTACCCTTTCAATTAGGTTTTCATCTACTGGAAAATCAGGAAAGCCTTGCGCTAAATTGATTGCACCATACTCATTCGCCATTTTTGACATAACGGAGAATATGGTGGTACCTACATTAGGTAGTTTAGAAGTGATATGCATGCTTGGAAGTTAAAGAGCCCAGAGCAGTTTGACAAATCAAAGCGCCATGGATTATTTAAGGTTCAATCTAAATCAAAATACTTTATCTTTGTCTATGTTCATTCAGGAGCACATATCGAATCAACAAGAGTCTTTTCTAGAAATTTGTAGCAAACATAAGGTCAAATGGCTTTATGCTTTTGGATCATCTATTCAAGATAGTTTTAATAAGGAATCCAGCGACATTGATCTTTTGATTGAACTATCTGAATCTGACCCTTTAGAAAGAGGTGAACTATTAATTTCCATTTGGGATGAATTCGAAACATTTTTCAACAGGCGCATTGACTTGCTTACCCAAGATTCCGTAAAAAATCCTTATTTAAAAAAGAGTATTGAGCAAACCAAAGTATTGATTTATGACGGATCAAGCCAAGAAATATTTATCTGATATAATAAAGGCGTGTGATCGATACGAAGTGAATCTTCTAAAAAATTGAATTAGAACAGGGGTGAATTGATTAGTATCAATAATTTCATGCTAACAAAAAAAGCTCACCCTCGGGCAGAATTTTAATCGAAGGTGAGCTTTATATTTTCCCAAGAAGGTAAATTTTTTAAGCCTCTTTATCGGTTGACGTTTCCGTTGAAGTTGTAGACTTGACTGGTGGTGGTGGAACTACTGGCGCAGACTCCGCACGTGCAGGCGATAAATTCTCATTGAATTTCAATGTCGCATAAGTACCAGCACTCAAGCCGATCAAACCCAAAGTGGTGTTGTCAAAATCTGCAAAAGGAACCGCCACTCCCAAAGTAATATGGTCTGGAATATTGCTGATGAATTGTGAAATAAAGGCAATACCAAAGCCAATATTAAACAAGACTGCTTGGAATCGGTGAATACTCACTCCGTTTTGATCTGAAAGGATATCCATCCAAAAACCTTGAGATTTAGAATCTTGGTGCATCTCAATGGAAGGATCACTACTCTGGCTATTATCAATTACTCGACCCGCTACTGTGGTACCTGCACTGATGCCCAATAAAGTGAGGGCTGTGCTGTTCATAATGCCATTGCTCGCGCCTGTCATGGCCATGTCAATCGCAAAACAGGTAAGCACAATGATGGTCCACCAAAAAAGTTGAGACCTCGAATAGCTGTACGACATGTATTTAATTTCATTTTGAGCACTCATGTCTTTGATGAGCACCTGAAGCTTGCTGTTCTTATTGGTGAATAAATTAAACAGTACTACTAATTCGATAAGGATAATAATACCTGCGGCAATCCACCTGATGATTTGTTCTATTTCGTTGTCCATAAAAAATGAATTTGGTTGAAGAGGACAAAAGTTAAGCAGAATTTAATTCAAATTAAACTCGTGTTCAATCTTCCGACAACCTTATTTTCAACAACTAATCTTTTCTTTTTATAGAAATAGTGTAACTGAGCGTTGGTTTCACCGCTGTTGGTTTTTCGGTGACGGGCAAATTCTTTTTTAGCTCGTAATTAAAACTAAGGCCTGCGGGTTTTGCTGCCGGCAGCTTAAAGTTGATTTTCAATTTTTTATGGGTGAGCGTGTTTTTCCCTTTGTTAATAGCGGTTTGGTAGACCAGCGAATTGATCAATCGGATGACTTCTTCATCGCATCCATGGCCGATTCCAGACAAAATCCGCACATTCTTTATCCGTCCTAAACCGTCTACATCATAGGCCACTTCAACATCTCCTTCAATTTTGGCATCGAGTGCTTGTTGAGGGTATATAAGATTTTGAGTAATAAATTTTTTTAATGCCGCCATTCCACCTTTGTATTGAGGCGTCTTTAATGGTTCGTCCTTTCTTGGTTTCGACATTTATGATTTCAGTAAAGGGCGGATTGGGGCTAACTAAATTGTTCGCCCTTGGTCTTGGCGTCAGCTAAAAAATCCCTGAATTTTTTCTCTGCGTCCTTCTTGCAAATCAAAAGTACATTATCGGATTTGGTCACTAAGTAACCATCAAGGTCTTGTGCTACAATGAGGAGGTCGTCTGGCCCCTTTACGTAGCAATTTTTGGAATCATATAGCAGGGCCGTTCCATCCACTACATTGCCGTTTTTGTCCTTGTCCCGGATTTCATGAAGCGAATCCCAACTACCTAAATCCGACCAATCAAACTTACCCTTTACCATGTAGACATTCACGGCCTTCTCCATAATACCGTAGTCAATAGAAACACTTTTACATTGTGCGTAGGCGGTATCAATAAATTTTTGCTCGCTTTCGGTGTAGTAAAGTCCACTTCCTTCTTCAAATATCACTGCCATATCGGTCAAATGGGTGTGAAATGCCTTAGTAATGGACTCGATAGACCATATGAAAATACCCGCATTCCAAACGAAATCACCGCTTTCCAAAAACTTTTTAGCCAGTTCAAGCTCTGGTTTTTCGGTAAAAGTCTTTACTTTTTTCACCTTTTTAAGCGGGCTGGAATGATATTGTATATAGCCATAACCTGTTTCTGGCCTGCTAGGCACAATGCCCAAAGTAATCAACTTTTCTGAACCTGAAGCTGCCTTTATCGCTGTTCGAAGATTATCAACAAATAAATTCTCTTTAAAAACCACATGGTCTGAAGGCGCAACAACCATGATACCAGCAGGATCTTTCTGTTTGATTTTGAAGGCCGGATAAGCAACGGCCGCTGCGGTATTTCTTCCAATTGGCTCCAATAGAATTTGATCATCAGACAATTCTGGCAGTTGTTCCTTCACAATATCATAATAGCGCTGATTTGTGATGATATAGAAATTCTCGCTAGGACAAAGTGCCAAAAAGCGATCATACGTCATTTGCAGAAGTGAGCGTCCCGTTCCCAAAACATCCAAAAATTGCTTGGGTTTCTCCGCACGGCTGTATGGCCAAAATCTACTGCCGATTCCGCCCGCCATGATCACTACATAATTATGTTCCATGATTATACTATTCCTTCGTTGACTAAATCTTGAATGTGAATGAATCCTACGATTTCTTCCCCATCCAAAACTACTAAGTGGTTGATCGAATATTGCCTCATTTGGTTCATTGCTCTAATGGCAAACTCCCCTTTAGCAATCGTTTTGGGATTTTTGGACATCACCTCGCCCACCGTCTTTCCTTCGAAAGTCATGTCTTTTTCGAGCATGCGCCTAATATCCCCATCTGTAAAAATACCTGATAATTTGCCTTGCTCATCCACAACTGCCGTTGCCCCTAATCGGGCTTTTGAAATCACAAGCAAACTCATTTTAACAAGCTCAGTTTCCTTCACTATTGGCAATGCATTCTGAGGGTAAATATCGTCTACCTTCAAATACAATTGCTTTCCAAGCGAGCCTCCAGGGTGATACTTGGCAAAATCCTCACTACTGAAACCCCTAGCTTCCAAAAGACACACGGCCAGCGCATCGCCAAGGGCCATATGTACGGTAGTGCTGGTAGTAGGTGCCAAGTTATTGGGGTCAGCTTCTTCGCTAATCGTGGCATTCAAAACAAAATCAGCTGCTTTGGCCAATTGCGAATCCACATTGCTAACCAAAGCAATCAATGTGGCTCCTGTCCTTTTAATCAATGGTACAAGTACCTTAATTTCTGGCGTATTGCCGCTTTTGGAAATACAAATCACCGCGTCTTGGGGCAATACCATACCGAGATCGCCATGAATTGCATCTGCCGCATGCATAAAAATAGAGGGCGTTCCAGTAGAATTGAGTGTGGCCACAATCTTGTTGGCTATAATGGCGCTTTTGCCAACGCCAGTCACTACTACCCTTCCTTTAAGATTTAAAATTAAAGAAACGATAGTTTCGAAACTGTCGTCAATATATTCTGAAATTTGCCGAATCGCTTCGGCTTCTTTGAGAAGTGTATTTTTAGCTGTGGTTTGAATATTTTTCGCTAATTTCAACTTAATGGCGTTTGAAATTTACGCGACAAAGATAATGATTCGCATAGACGTTTTTTAAAACTCATCAGAATTATAGAAAGAGTGCAGGAAATCAGGAAAAAACTTAAGGAGGTTTTTGGGTATGACAGCTTTAGAGGCAACCAAGAACCAGTGATACAAAATATATTGGCAGGCCGAAATACGTTCGTGATTATGCCCACAGGTGCCGGAAAATCAATGTGTTACCAAATGCCCGCCATTCTTAGGCCGGGTACGGCAGTAGTAATTTCACCGCTGATCGCCCTGATGAAAAATCAAGTGGATCAGATGAATGCGGTGGGCATCAACGCACGTTTTTTGAACTCCACCATGTCAAGAACGGAAATCAACAAGCTGAAAAAAGCAGTATTGGCTGGTGATGTTAAGCTACTTTATGTGGCCCCTGAGTCGTTGACCAAAGAAGAAAACATAGAGTTTCTGAAACAAGCCAATATTTCATTCGCAGCGATTGATGAAGCGCATTGTATTTCAGAATGGGGACACGATTTTAGGCCAGAATACAGAAGAATAAAAAGCATTATAGACATGCTTGGCGATTTGCCAATTATCGCGCTTACCGCCACAGCAACGCCAAAAGTTCAACTCGATATTCAGCGCAATCTGCAAATGGAAAGTGCAGATGTTTTTAAATCTTCTTTCAATCGAGAAAACCTTTATTACGAGGTGCGACCAAAGAAGTCGATCAAAAAGCAGCTCATTAAATTCATGCGTGAGAACAAAGGCAAGTCTGGAATTATCTATTGCCTTAGCAGAAAAAAGGTAGAAGAAATTGCCAACTTCCTTCAAGTCAATGGTTTTAGTGCCAGGCCCTACCACGCAGGTTTTGATCCTGACGTTCGGATCAAAAATCAAGATGATTTCTTGAACGAAGAAGTAGATGTGATTGTCGCTACCATCGCCTTTGGAATGGGCATCGACAAACCGGACGTAAGATTTGTCATTCATTACGATGTTCCAAAATCGCTTGAGGGCTATTACCAAGAAACAGGACGGGCTGGCCGAGATGGGCTCGAAGGCCAATGTATTATGTTCTACAGCTATTCGGACATCCTGAAACTAGAGAAATTCAACAAAGACAAACCCGTTACCGAAAAAGAAAACTCTAAAATTCTATTGGATGAAATGAGTTTTTATGCCGAATCTACGGTTTGCAGAAGAAAACAACTCCTCCACTACTTTGGTGAAGAATATGATGACACAGCTTGTAAAGAAACTGGCATGTGTGATAATTGTCGCTATCAGCGCGAAACCTTTGAAGGAAAAGACTTCGTAAAGATTGCGATTGAGGCAGTGAAACAAACGGACGAACGCTTTGGGCTAGGCCATTTGGTCAGCGTAATCCGAGGCTCGCATAACCAGTACATTAAAAGCTACAAGCACGACAAATTGCCCATTTTTGGAGCTGGTGCAAAAGAGGATGAAAGTTTTTGGAAATCCATAGTGAGGCAAACCATGCTTTACGAATTCATCACCAAGGACATTGAAAACATTGGAGTTTTGAAAATGAGCGAAAAGGGTTATAAATTCTTGAAAAACCCAACTTCGATCAAACTCAGCAAAGACCATGACTTCAGCGATGTGGATGCAGATGATGACGAAAGCAACGAACCATCAGCCGCCCAGTCTGCGGGCCAATCTTTCGATCCCGTGCTTTTTGATTTGTTAAAAGCCGAACAAAGAAAAATGGCAAAACAGCATAATTTACCACCTTATGCCATTGTGCAAGAGCCTTCGCTCCAAGAAATGGCCACTACTTACCCTACCACAAAAGAAGCATTGGCCAATGTCAACGGTATTGGAATGGGCAAGGTCCAGAAATTTGGGGACTCCTTCCTCAAGCTCATCAACAAGTATGTTGAAGACAATGACATTGATATTGAGGATGTGGTGGTCATCAAATCTTCCGGTGCGAAATCTAAAAACAAGATTTACATCATTCAACAAATCGATAGGAAGATTGATTTGGAAGAAGTGGCTGAGGTCAAAGGATGGTCTATGGAAGAGCTATTGGATGAGATGGAAATCATCTGTTTTTCAGGCACAAAACTTAACCTTGATTATTACCTGGAACAAATCATGGACGATGACTTCCTCTCTGATATCATGGATTATTTTATGAATGCCGAATCTGATGACATTCAGCTAGCGCTAGACGAGTTCGCTGATGAAGATATCACCAGTGAAGACCTTCGCTTGATCAGAATTAAATTCCATTCAGAACACGCAAATTAATTACCTTTACAGCCTTACAAATTCAATTCTCATGAACATTCTTGTGTTGGGTAGTGGAGGCAGAGAACATGCTTTCGCTTGGAAGATTTCTCAAAGTCCGCGATGCAATAAACTATACATCGCGCCAGGAAATGCAGGCACGGCCCAGCTAGGCGAAAATGTCAATATCAAAGTCACTGATTTTGATACCATTGGCAGTTTCGTTAAAGAAAACCAAGTGTCATTAGTGGTTGTAGGCCCAGAAGATCCATTGGTGCTCGGCATCAGAGATTATTTTGAAAGTGATGCATCTTTAAAAGAAGTACTGCTTGTAGGACCCAATGCCAAAGGGGCTCAATTAGAAGGAAGCAAAGATTTTTCGAAGCAATTCATGCATCGCCATAAAATCCCAACTGCCCGTTCGAAAACATTCACAATCAACTCGCTGGAAGAGGGCATGAATTACGTCTCAAGCCACCCCACTCCTATTGTGCTAAAGGCAGACGGATTGGCCGCTGGAAAAGGGGTAATCATTTCCGAAACCAATGCCCATGCACGCGAAACATTAAAGGAAATGTTGGTCGATGCCAAATTTGGTGAAGCCTCAAGTCGAGTAGTGGTGGAGCAATTTTTAAGTGGAATTGAGCTTTCTGTGTTTGTTCTGAGCGATGGAACAGATTACAAAATACTGCCTTCGGCCAAAGATTATAAACGCATAGGCGAAAAAGATACTGGTTTAAACACAGGAGGAATGGGCTCCGTTTCGCCTGTGCCTTTTGCAGACGCAGCATTTTTGGCAAAAGTGGAAGAGCGGATCATCAAACCAAGCATCAACGGGTTGAAGAGTGAGGGCATCGACTACAAAGGCTTCCTATTTATTGGCCTAATGAACATGGGTGGCGATCCTTATGTCATTGAATACAATGTGCGTATGGGCGACCCAGAAACACAGTCTGTCCTTTCAAGAATTGATTCCGATTTGGTTGAACTGCTTGAAGGTTGCGGAGCAGGCACCTTAAATACTAAAAATTTTGAAGTGAGTTCGAAGGCAGCCACAACGGTAGTCATGGTGGCCGGTGGCTATCCGGGCAACTACGAAAAAGGTAAGGTCATTTATGGTATTGAAGCCGTAAATGAGGCGATAGTTTTTCATGCTGGCACGCATCATAACGAAACTGGCGAGGTAATTACCAACGGTGGGCGTGTTTTGGCAGTGACCGGAATGGGCGAAACAGTAGAAAAAGCCCTTGAAAATGCTTATAATGGCATAGAAAAAATTTCTTGGCAAGACGAATATCACAGGACTGATATTGGCCAAGATATTTTGAGATTAATAAAATAAGTGATTTGACGGCCGAAAGGCCTAAAATATAAATTATGAGCTGTAGTTGTGGAGTGAGTGCCGAAGGGGCCGTTTCTGGCTGCAATAATAACGGAGGCTGTTCAACGGGTGGTTGTAATAAAATGAATGTCTTCGATTGGCTGTCGAATATGGACATGCCAACAGTGGATGCCTTCGATATCGTAGAAGTCAGGTTCAAGAATGGAAGAAAGGAATTCTTCCGAAACATAGAAAATATCGAATTAGTAACGGGTGAAGCAGTTATTGTTGATGTACCAAGTGGGCATCATTTGGGCCATGTTTCCATGCAGGGCGAATTGGTGCGGCTGCAAATGCAAAAGAAGAAAATTGCCAACAATGACGAAATCCGAGTCATTTATAGAAAGGCCACGCTCAAAGACCTTGAGAAATTTGATGAGGTAAGAAAGCGTGATATGCCCACGCTTTTCCGCACGCGCCAAATCATTTTAGACCAAAAATTAAATATGAAACTCACCGATGTGGAGTTTCAAGCCGACAATACAAAAGCCACTTTCTACTATTCAGCAGAAGATCGCGTAGACTTTCGAGAACTGATCAAAGTGCTGGCAGGTGAATTCAAAATCCGCGTTGATATGCGTCAGATCAGTTTGCGCCAAGAAGCAGGCCGACTAGGGGGTATTGGCTCTTGTGGAAGAGAGCTTTGTTGCTCTACCTGGCTTACCGAATTCAAAAGCGTGAGTACTTCTGCAGCTCGTTATCAGAACCTTAGCCTCAACCCGAGCAAGCTTTCTGGCCAATGCGGAAGGCTCAAATGTTGTCTTAATTATGAGTTAGAGACTTATATGGATGCCCTTGAGGGGATTCCAGAAGTAACGAAACTCAAAACCAAAGTGGGTGAAGCCAGATTGCAAAAGACTGACATCTTCAGAAAGATCATGTGGTTTGGCTACGATACTGAGAACACTTGGCATCCGATTGATGCCAATCGTGCCGCTGAAATTCAGGCCATGAATGAAAAAGGCATTTTCCCTGACACCTTAACCACCGATGAAATTGAAGTCAGAAACTTGAAAGAAGTTGGCATCAATCAAGACTTGGCCAAAATGGACAAAAAGTTTAAGAAAAAAGATCAGAAAACGAATCAGGTGCAAGGTCAAGGAAATGTGGCTGGCTCTCCAAACAAGAACCGAAACCGCAATAAAAACAGGAATCGTAACAAAAACCGAAAGCCTGAATAATGAAATCGTTCTTAAAGATTTGTTGCTTGCTTTTGGCTTTTGCCCTGATCAATTCTTGCGATCGAAATCGGGTGTATGAGGAAGTTTATGATTTTGAAGAAGGCATTTGGAATATGGATACCATTCCAGCTTTCAATTTTGAAATTAGCGACAATGCGCCAAAAAGGGTTTTGATCAATGTGAGAAACTCAATTGAGTTCAGATCACAAAATCTTTATCTCACCTATTATTTAATGGATGAAAAAGGCAATGAGCTTAAATCAGAATTGGTGAACGTTCAGTTGTTCGATGCCAAAACAGGTAAGCCTTTTGGAAAAGGCAATAGCATTTTTCAGCATGAAGTTGAGATTTTACCTAATTACTCTTTCCCGAGTATTGGCAAATATCAAATCAAAATCGCCCAGTATATGCGTGAGGCTAACCTAGAAAATGTGCCTTCTGTTGGGGTAAGGTTGGAGAATGTTGATAGATAGAATAGCCTTTTCAAACCTCACTTTTCGCCACTAGCCTTCCGATATTCTCTTTCATGCGCTGCGGGGTAAGCCAGTAATTGCGGCTGTGCACAAATCTGTAATTCCAAGCTTTGGATTCGAGCAAAAAGGGCTTGTATACAAAACTATCCTTAATGGTAATGCTTTCGTAAAACACATTATCATCCGTGAGCAGCACAGCTTTAAAATCAGATTTCCGCTTAATTGATAAATCGGCAAAAGGCAATTCATCTGTAAATTTTAAGTCGAATTCCTTTTCCCAAAGTTTCAGCCTTTCCTTTAAATACCAATGCTGACTAAAGGTTTTCGATGGGTAAACGGCTGGCTTAAAGTCTCCATCTGCCACAGTTCTGGCAAAAGACAAATAAGCTTTCAGCAATTTTGGACCTTCATTTTTGAGCTGATCTACCTTTAGGTTTTCTGGCAGTAGTGAAGTGATAATAATCACCTTTTCTTTGGCCCGGGTAATGGCCACGTTCAATCTATTTTCGCCTCCAGCCGCATTCAGGCTTCCAAAATGGAGGTTGAGTTTTCCCTTTTTATCTGGTCCATAAGCAGTAGAAAAGATGATGATGTCGCGTTCATCACCTTGAACGTTTTCTATGTTCTTTACGAAAAGACCTTTCAACTCTATTCCAGCCTCTTCGATTTTATCTTGAATAAGGCTTTGCTGACTTGCATTGAAAGTAACAATCCCAACCGTTTTTTGAGAAGCTTCTTTTTCCAAATCTTTCAACAGTGCGATTACAGCCTCCGCCTCAATCTCATTGCTTTGATGCTCCCAAACTCCTTCTACCTTAATGAAATCAATGGCAGGATTTTGGTCATTGATATGTTTGAAATGTGGCAGCATCTGAAGCTTCCCTTTATAGAAATGTTGATTTGAAAAATCAATAAGTGCCAATGACTGACTTCTATAATGGCCCTGCAAATGCACTTGCATTAAGTAATTATTGGCCAACTCCAGCAGCGACTCTACTTCTAGGGCTAACTCTTCTTGCTCATCGTCCCACTTGACGCGATATAAATCATTGGGCCTAAGCTGTTGACTGTCTCCAGCAATCACCAATTGCTTTCCTCTGTAAATGGCAGGTAAGCCTTTTTCCGCAAAGCACTGACTAGCCTCATCAAAAATCACCAAATCAAAAAATGTTTCCATTGGGAAAATAGCCGAAACCGATTCTGGCGAAGCCATCCAACAAGGCACAAGATTGAAAAGCTCTTCGTGAAAATTAGAAACCAGTTTTCGCATTGGCCAAATCCTGCGTTTCTTATTCACCTGATGCTGTAAATCGCGGTAAGTCACCATATTATTGAGGCGATTGTATTCGGCAGGTTCGTAGGTCTTTTCTCTGGCGCGCTGCAAAAGAATTTGCGTGCTTGCCTCCAACTTTTCATGTTCGGCCTGCTGAAGATCAGTGAGCATTTGCTCGAACTTCAAGGTTGAAACCGTCCGAAGTACTGGGTACTTGCTTTCAATATGATCAATCCATGCCAAGCGCAAGCTGTTCTCAAAAATCTGAAAGTACTCTGAAGCGGTTCTAATACCCAAATCCTCTAACTTCTTTATACCTGAAATCTGGGCTTCAGAAAAACCAGACACGAGTTGATCCAATTCGCATATCGAATCAAAATCGAGAAGCAAAGTCTTCTTCATTTCCTTTGCAGAAGCTGGATCGCGCAAAACATGATCAATCTGAATTGGAAGAATATATTTATTCCATTGTTCGCGCTTCTTAGGCAAGTCCTTCAAAACTGAAATAATGGTCTTAATGCGCTTCTTCAACTGAGCTGAAGTGAATTTTTTAACAGGGAAATACTCTTTGAAATTGGCGAAAGAAGCAAAAATCAACTTTGCCTTTAGCGCAATCTCCAGCTTATCCAACCAAAGATTAATCTCCTTTTTTGAGAGTGTATTTGGCACAGTGGCTATCCAATCGGCATTTTTAAGTTTCGTCAATTGATGTTGAAGGTTCAAGCGATGATCTATCCGCTGATCTAAAATCTGAAACTGCTCTTTGGTGTCGGTCAAGCCATTGGCCACAAGGATTCGTGCCAGCCTTAGTTTCTCTTTGGAAAAACTCCACTTGATGGATTTAATAAATGATTTTCGAGCATTTGCTCTTTGTTTGAGCAAAATCTGTACTTCAGGAATTTCTTGAATAGTGAGAGAAGTTTCAATTCCAGGCATATCGAAACAAGCGTTGATGAGAATTCGACTATTGGCCAACCAAAGCAAATCGCTTTCCTTGTTTTGCTCGCCAATCATGGGCTTGAGCAAAGCATAGATTTCTTCATTTTGCAAAAGCTCGTTGAACTGCCTCAGTCGATCTAAATTTTCGCCCATCGTTCGGCAGGCATCAAAATCAACTGCTTCACCAATGACCTCTGATACTTGATCAACATACTGCTGCGCTTCGATGGGGATTTCATCTAAATGCCCTTGCATTTTCTTCAAATCATTGATTTTGAAGTCTGCAAAATCCACCCTTTCCGCCCATGGATAGCCCTCTTTATTCAAGCGTAGCGCATAATCGAAATACTGTTTGAGGTCCTTTTCAAAAGCTTGCTCCCTAAAATCAAAATAGTGGTATTCTTGCACCAAGGTGACAGTTTCTTGTTCTGGGTAAGAAGTGAGGTAAAGCTCTTTTACCGAAAGGCCACATTCTTGGTCATCGAACAATGCCTTTTTATAATCTTCTAAAACCTCAGAAAGATCGTCAATCGTCCTGCTGGCTTGTTTAAAGCTTCGGTCTAGCTGAATGGCATCCAGGTTGGTATTGTTCCTTTTGTACTCGTTAAGCCGTTCAATCTGATTGGCGATTTTATCATAGACCTCTTTTCTGTCATTTTTGAAATCATGGACCAAAGCCACAAATTCGTTGATGCCCTGCTCTTTTAACCTTTGGTAAACAACATCCAGTGCCGCCCGCTTCTGACTTACCAAAAGCACCTTCTTTCCCCTGGCCATATAATCCGAAATCAGGTTGCAGATTAATTGCGATTTACCAGTGCCTGGTGGGCCTTGAACCACCATCGAATTACCCTTTTTTACTGCCTTGATGGCATTTTCTTGAAAAGCATCTTTTCGAAAAGGCGTATAGGTTTCTTCTTCTTTTACTTTATCCAAAAAGTAGCGATAGGCGTCAAAATCAGCACCAAAATCATTTTGTTCCGAAAGGTTTTTTTGAGCGAAAAAGTCTTCGAAATTATCTGATTTCAAATGCTCTATCAGAAATTCATAATCTGGAATTAGATAAGAATCTGCTTGCGGAAAAATGCCCAAAACGGCCTCGGAAATTAAGCTCAATTTACCGTTGTCGTTGGCCTTTTCGAAGCTGTCTTTGGTGAATTCTGAAAAAGGAGTGAGTTTATCGGCAAAAATTTCTCTTCCAAAGCGGATTGCAATATTACTTTGTTCTAGCAATTCATAGAGTTGAGTCCTGAAAACGGTGCTGTCAGCATCAAAATCATCAAAAGACCTGTCCAAGAGCTCTTCATCAATTTTGATTTTATTATAATGGGCGAAGGCCAATAAAAAACTTTTATTGAGACTGGTATTGACTTCCTTTCGTGGCTTTAGCAGCCATTCGTTTTGCTCCAATTCCAAGCTCATAGGAAAGAAGATAAGTGGCGCTCTTACAATGGTGCCATCGTTTAATTTACCGTGAACAAATGGCCAGCCCACATACAAGTCTTTACCACCTGTTTCTTCAAAAATAAACTGCTCTCGCCTTCTCAATTTGGCCATACGAGTGGCGATTTTATTCGAATTGGCATCTCTGCTGTCTGAATTAGGAATTAATTTGATACTTGATTTTTGAGCAATCACGTCTTCTAAAACCCTGAAAGATGGCTTTAGATCAAGAAAATCAAAATCATGCAGGTCGATGAATTGATCGGTCAACAGCCTGAGCAATACTAACGAACGATTATTCGCTGAAAGGTTCGTCAACCGCCTGAGGTAGGATTGCAAAATGTGCTGCATGATCGAATTTAAGCATTAGAACTGGCTTAGTGTAGCACTTAACAGAATAAAAAAAGGATGCGACTTATAAAGCCCACATCCTTTCAAACAGTTATGAAAAAATTTTATTGCTTAAAAACCTTGCCGTCTTTCATTACGAATTTGACCTCCTTTAACACAGAAATATCTTGAAGAGGATCCCCATCCACAGCTACAATATCCGCCATTTTACCAGCTTCGATAGAACCGAAAAGGTCTTGAACCCTCAATAACTCTGCTGCCGCCATGGTGGCGGATTGAATGGCTTCCATTGGTTTCATTCCAGCTTTTACCATAAATACAAACTCTCCAGCATTGTCTCCGTGTGGATAAACCCCCGCATCTGTACCAAAAACGATTTTAACACCTCTTTTATAAGCTTTGGCAAAAGTATCGCTGATTTGAGGACCAACTTCTAAGGCCTTTTTTGCTACCACGGCCGGGAAAAAACCCGGGATTTTGGCCCTGCCCACCACATATTCTCCTGCCGAAATAGTAGGCACGTAATAAGTGCCTTTCTGAATCATTAAATCCATGGTGGCCTCACTCATAAAAGTACCGTGTTCAATGGTGTTGATTCCTGCTTCTACAGCCCTGCGCATTCCTTCATCGCCATGGGCGTGAGCGGCTGTTACCATTCCATATTCTTTGGCAGTTTCCACAATGCCTTTCAATTCATCCATTTTGAACTGGGGTCCCTGTCCGTCTTTGGCGACAGAAAGTACTCCGCCTGTCGCTGTAATTTTAATTACATCCGCTCCATTTTTATAGCGCTGACGCACAGCCTTTCTTGCTTCTTCTTCACTGTTGATCACGCCTTGATCTGGTCCCGGGTCGCCCATTAAATCATAACGCGCGCCATTGGTTGGGTCGCCATGGCCGCCCGTTGTAGCGATGGTTTTCTCAGCGGTATAAATTCTTGGCCCTACTACTTTACCTGCGTTGATGGCTTTTTTGAGCGCTACATTTACTCCAGTCCCACCTAAATCGCGAACGGTTGTAAAACCCGCCATCAATGTTTTTTGGGCATACATTTGAGCATCATAAGCAACATCGGCCTCATTCATAATGTATTCATTCAATTGTGTGTTCGGATTGCTTTGCGATTCGATATGCACGTGCATGTCCATAAAGCCGGGCATCACAGTTTTATTTTTTAGGTCGATAATTGCATCGCCTTTTGCTCCTTTGCTATAGCCCTTTTCTACTGCAATAATTGTATTGCCTTCGATAATAATGGAGACAGAAGTTGCCACTTCGTTTGATTTTCCATCGATCAGCTTTCCAGCATGAATAATTGTTTTTTGTGCATTTAAGCCTAAAGCCATCAAAAGCAGCAGGCAGATTGAGGTGATTCTCTTCATAGTCGATTAAGGTTTATTGGGTAAGTTAATGATTTGGTGGTATGTAATGAATGCATATGTGACAAGGAAAAACACCCTTTAATCCTCAGTCTTCGGAATCATTCGAACTAAGTATTGGTCATTTTCATCTTTGTGTAAATAGTACACAAACCAACCACATTCTTCGGCAATGTCTTCCAACGTGTTCTCATCAATATAAATCCAATCGAACCAATCACCTTCAATGCCTTGGTATTCGTATTGAAAGCTGACTTGGCCGTAGTATTTATCAGTTGGTAAAGCTTGTCCTTCATACAGGTATTTGATGTCTGAGGTATCAAAGAGCAGTTGACCCTCTGGTTTGAGAAGTCGCTTGGCATGATTCAAAAAATTCCTGAAACCATCTAAAGAGCCTACCAAACCGATGCCATTCATCAATAAAATAATAGTATCATATTTACCTTCCTGATAAGTAAAAAAATCGGCCTGCACTGCCCGTTGTAGTCCATCATTGCGCATAATTTCCACTGCAATGGCTGAAGTATCGATGGCCGTTACATTCTTGTTCATTTGCTGAAGCACCATGGCATGACAACCCGCTCCTGCCCCAACGTCTAAAATGTCGCCATCTGCAATAGACAATGCCATTTGCTCCATTTCTGGCATTTCATCATAACTTCTGAAAAAATACCAAACGGGCATCTGTTCAGTTTCACCATAAGAAGTATTCAAATAAAGGACTTCACCCTCTATTCCTGCCTGAAAATCCTTTAATGCTTTTCCGTAAACATCCATGGACGTAAAAATACATTAAGATTTGGTATCACATGGATGCCCGAAGCATTTGTAAAAATATTTATGACGAAGCGTAACCAGGTTTTAATCCACAAATCACCACTCAGGATCAAATAATTCAAAATATAATTTTACCAAAAAATTTAATTACCAAATAATATACCGTTCAAGGCGCTTTAAAATAAGTAATGGTCCAACCATTCAGACTAAAATTACCGCGCTAGACATATTTAAATTCACAAGCCTTTTAACATTATCGACATTTGCATGTTGATACAGAAAATATTCTAGGGTTTGAAATTCAATCAGTTAACTTTTTTAATACCACTATTGCTCCTGGGCTACGCTACCAATGCGCAGCAATCGAGGAAATCCTTTGAGGCAGTGCGCACCGAGGAGAAAATAACTATCGATGGCGTTATAGACGAAGATATCTGGTGCCAGGCACCTGTTCAAACTGATTTTGTTCAAAACAGCCCAAATCCTGGTGCTCCCGCTAGCCGCAAAACTGAAGTAAGATTTTTGTACGATGACAATGCCATCTACATATCGGCTCAATTATTTGATCAAAAAGAAGAAGTTTTCAACCTGCTGACCAACCGCGATAATATTGGCAATTCTGATTATTTCGGGGTCAGTTTCGATCCTTATAATGCAGGTTTAAATGGTGTGGGTTTATTTGTTACCGTGGCGGGTGTGCAATATGACACGCGGTATTCTAACGGAGGCAATTCCTCTATCTGGCGAAATGATGAGGCATGGAATGCTGTTTGGCTTTCCTCCACCAAGGTATATGATGATTATTGGGTTGTAGAAATGAAAATCCCTTATGCTGTGCTCCGTTTTAATTCTAAGGATGTACAAAATTGGGGAATCAACTTTGTTCGCCAGAACTCTTCACTGAACGAAGCCTCTTTTTGGAATCCAATCGATCCGCAAATTGATGGCTACCTGAACCAAGCCGGAGTGGTGACCAATATCAAGAACGTAAAAGCGCCTACTCGTTTGTTCTTCTACCCTTACGTATCCACCGTATTTAACCGATCCACAGCCACTGGCTTTACGCAGCCTCAATTGAACGGAGGAATGGATATTAAATACGGAATCAATGATGCTTTTACCCTAGACATGACCTTGATTCCCGACTTTAGTGGGGTACGCTCTGATAATCAAGTATTGAATTTAAGCCCATTTGAAGTCCGCTTCGATGAGAACAGGCAGTTCTTTACGGAAGGCGTTGAGCTATTCAACAAAGCAGGCCTTTTTTATTCTAGAAGAATTGGCGGCACTTTCGGGAACATCACAGAACAACTTGCCGATAACGAAGAGGTGACTTTTAGCCCTCAAGCAGCTCAACTTATCAATTCTAGTAAAATTACCGGGCGAACGAACAGCGGCTTAGGCATAGGGTTTTTCAATGCCATTACTGATCGCACCTTCTTAACGGTAGAAAATACAGAAACTGGCACAACCCGAGAAGTGGAAGGCGATCCCATGACCAACTTTAACGTTTTGGTACTTGATCAAAACCTAAAAAACAATTCTAGTGTAACCCTTACAAATACTAGTGTTTTAAGAGCAAAAAATGGAGATGATGCCAACGTAACTGGATTCAACTTTTCATTGAATGACAAAAACTTAAATTGGAGAACCTCTGGTTTTGTGGGATATAGCAGGGTGGTTTCTTTCGATGACAACGGAGATAATAAGAACGTAGCAACTGGGGTTAAATACAACCTCGGAATCAGAAAAAGCAGGGGAAAGTACCAATATGGCATCAGTAGAAATGTTGAAAGTGATACCTACGACATTAATGATTTAGGATTTTTAAGAAGACCCAACCAAATTGAACACAGAGCGGATTTCTCTATGAATCAATTTAATCCTGTAGGTATTTTTAACAATTATAGAATTAGGCTTCAGGGTCAGTACAACAGACTTTTTAATCCAAATACCTTTACCAACATGGATTTAGGATTGAATTTAAATTTCAATTTTAAAAACTTCTGGGGAGCCAATATTGACTTTGGTTTAAACCCAGGAAACAGTTTTGATTACTTCGAAGCCAGGCAAGATGGTTATGTCTTAGAAAGACCTTCAAGGCATGATGTGCGTTTCAACATTAACACAGATAGTAGAAAAGCAATCAGAGTGTCTGCGAGATACAGCATAGCATCGAGACCTGATTGGGGCCAAACTGATAACTCTCTTAACTTCTCGACCCGCGTGCGCATTGGCGAAAGGGCAGAAATTAGCCATAATATTGATCAATCTTTGCGTAGCCAAGAACGCGGCTATGCCACAAAACTGTATGATGAAAATGACAATTTGCAATCCGTTATCATTGGCCAGCGCGATGTGAATACCCTGACCAACACCGTTGATGCCCGCTACATTTTCACCAACCGAATGGGAGTTACCTTCCGCGTTAGGCATTACTGGAGCACCGTAGAATATCAGCAATTTTATGATTTAAGCGAAGCCGATGAACTCACCTCTTCGGACTATACAGGAATTGACCCTGATACGCTGGAAAAACTCCATGATAGAAATTTCAACACATTCAATATCGATATGGAATACAATTGGCAGTTTGCGCCTGGTTCTGAAATACGTGCGATTTGGAAAAGAAGCATTGGCTCAGATGACAAGGCCACCGATTTGAACTTCTTCGACAACTTCAACAATACTTGGACTGCTCCGAATGTGGATAGCATCACCATCAGACTGGTGTATTTTATCGATTACCTGAATGTGCGGAATATCTTCTCGCGAAGTTAATTGTAATTACAAACTGGGCTGGCTACCTTATTCGCTAAATCAAAAGTCATTAATTATTTAGCCCATCTCTACCTATCAGGCGCCAATCCAAAATTGGCCATTGGCAATTTTTTAGGCGATTTCGTCAAAGGAAATCAGTACTTGGATTTTGAACCGGAAATTGCACAGGGCATTATACTCCATCGCGAAATAGACCGATTTACCGATAGTCACGAGGTGGTGAGTGAAAGCAAAAAGCGACTTTCCGAAAAATACAGACACTATTCCGGAGTGATTGTCGATATGTTTTATGATCATTTTTTGGCCAATAACTTTGGCGAGTTTCATCATCAACATTTAAAAATATTTACCGAATATCATTTCGTCAACCTGATGGAATTCAGACCGAACATGCCAGAGAAGGCCCAGAAAATGCTCCCCTTTATGGTAGAGAATAATTGGTTAATGGCCTATGCCGAAATTAAAGGCATTCATCGAGCACTAACAGGGCTTTCGCGAAGGACCAAATTCGACTCGAAAATGGATGAGGCCATTCAGGATTTAACCCAACATTATGCCGCTTTTGAGAGTGAGTTCAGACAATTTTTTCCTGAGATTCAGGCGCACATTAGTGATTTCAGATCAAATTTAGGTAATTCGTAATCATGATCATTTCCAAACCCAAACGCCAAACCATCTTTTCTTTGACGGTTTTTACCTTGATTTCCTGCCTTGGTGCGCTCTATTTTATGCGCCAGGTTTTGGCCGAACCTCAAGGTACATGGCGATACATTATGCTTGGGTTTCTGTTGGTGGTTTCTTCTATTTTGCTCTATAAACTGATCTTCAATTATAAGGTATTAAAAATTAGCCACGACAAAGTGCATGTTTATTATCCCTTTCGGTTTTATAAGTCGGTGAACGATATTAACGATTTGGGTGCTTGGCAAGAAACCACTGTAAAGGCCAATAGAACCGACTACAAGGAATTGAAGTTAGTGTTTATCAACAAAGGCTATGTCAAAATCTCGAACCAAGAAAACAACGAATACGACAAGGTTTACAATTATATCAAGCGCAAAGCGCCCAAAAAACAGGTAAAAGAATCATGATTAAAAATGCACTGTTAATTGCTTTGGGAGGTGGCGTTGGCAGTGCTTGCCGCTACCTGATTCAAACCTCTTTTCATAATAAATACCCTAACCTATTCCCCTATGGCACTTTTGCTGTCAATATTTTAGGCTGTTTGCTTATTGGGCTTTTGATGGGTTTGGTGCATCAGCAGAAGTTGATCAGCCCGCAAATCAGCCTGCTTCTAATTGGGGGATTTTGTGGCGGATTTACCACATTTTCTACTTTTGCTTACGAGGGCAATACGCTGCTTTTAGAAAACAAACCGCTTCAAGCCCTTCTCTATCTTGGACTTAGTGTAGTTTTCGGAATGCTAGCAGCCTATTTGGGCTATAAGTTGACGAGGGGTTAGCATAGAGCTAAAATGTTGCGACCAGTTTTGGAAGCTAAAGGTATTCTTCAGCCACCATTCCTGATAGTTCGCTATTTATTATTAACAGCTTTTTGCTCCTTCCTATTCGAAATCAGCCCTCTTAGCTCAATAAATGGATAAAAATTATCAACCTCACTTTCATCTAATGCCTCCCAATCGATAAAGTCGATTTCCATTACAGTGTCGTATTCACCCAAAAGGCTATCAAGTAGTATATAAACAGCATTTTGTTGAAATCCTGACCCATCGTAATTCCTTATATTCAATTCTATACTCAATTGGTCAACTTCTACCAAGAATCGAAAAAAGATATCCTTATATCCAATTTCAAGTTCTCCCATTTTTATACTTAAATCATCTCCTTGGTTTGGTTGACGAAATGCAAGAAAAATCCAATGATCATGTTCAGGAGCTTTACTAATTAAATTTTCCACTTGTTCAAAGGACTCTTTGAGACCATCAGCAGAAACTATAAATTCTTTTGTGTCATTTTTTAATACTGGACTAAATGCATAAGCCAAGTTGGAATCAATAGCCTTTATCCTTTCCGTTAAACCATCAAATATTCGTTCTCTGTCAATTTCAGAATCTGTCCCGTAGAATAATTCTGCTTCGTTTTCTAAGAACCAATCCCAAAATTGTTCTTCCTTTGATTTCTTTTGAAATAATTTTTTAAACATGATTTTTCTGGCTCCTGATCTTTGATTATGACGATTGAAAAAACATACTCCAATGTATATTCAATGTTATTTTAAGGATGAATATAGTTAGATTTTTAGGACGTGAATAGCCATGTAATACATTATTTAAGTCTGCTTATTGGTGATAAATTATCGCACAAACCCTGAAAGGGTCATATGTTTATAGCAATTCAGTGCCAAGAACACATTCGACCCCTACAGGGTCGTATATCCAAATTCCTTAAAGCTATAAACATTAAATTCCTTCAGGATTAAGGTAAAAGTGCAGACTCAGATTAATGAGTGCCTAGAGGTATATGTATATTAATGGCTCCAATCGTAAGTATCCAATTTCATTAAACAGGCGATAAGCAGATCAATCGATGCTTGAATATCTTCCTTATGCGCCATTTCAATCACTTGATGCAAATGGCGCGTTGGGATGGAAATCGCGCCAGAAATCGCCCCATTTTTCCCCATTCTTTGCACACCTGCCGTATCGGTGCCACCCGCAGTCAGAACTTCGGGTTGCCATTTAATTCCAGCTGCACCAGCTGTTTTCTTCATAAAATCCACCATCCTGTAATCACATATGGTAGAGGCATCCATGATTTTTATTGCTGTTCCGTTACCCAATTTTGTCACCATTTCGTGTGGTTGTGCTCCTGGCAAATCGAAGGCAATGGTAGTGTCGAGTCCAAAGCCAAAATCTGGGTTAATAGCATGTGCCGAAACGTTGGCTCCTCTTATACCAACTTCTTCTTGTACAGTAAACACCCCATAAACATCATAAGGCTGATTTTTAAGGTTTCGCAAAGCCTCGATCAAAATAAAAACCGACACTCTATTGTCAATGGACTTACAATTCACGCAATTGCCCATTTCAATAAGCCCACGTTCACGAGTGATTGGGTCGCCCACCCGCACAAGTTTAACCACCTCCTCTTTGGGCATGCCTAAGTCAATAAAGTAATCTGAAAGTTGGGCGAGCTTTTGGCGCTCCTCTGCCGACATTACATGAATAGGCTTGCTGCCCATTACCCCAATTACATCTTCTCTACCATGAATAATCACGCGCTGCGCAGTTAAAGTCTTTGGGTCAAAACCACCAAGGGTATGAAAACGGACAAAACCGTTATCGTCAATATGTGTAACGATAAAGCCAATTTCATCCATATGGGCTGCCACCATGGCCCTTTTACCTTCTGGGTTGTTCACTCCTCTTTTCAGGGTCATCACATTACCCATATTGTCAATAGATAATTCATCTACTAGGGGGCTTACTTCAGCAATGACCAAATCACGAACTCTTTTTTCGAAGCCAGGGGCTCCAGCAACTTCACAGATTTGTTTTAAAAGGGCAACATTAATACTCATATCCATAGATTTTAGTCCACGAATATAAAGCTTAAAACACTGAGTGGAAAGAGAATCTAGAGGTCTTCGGCCAAAGTAAAAACAACCGTGAGCGAGTAAACCCCGGGCGTATATGCAATGGTAGGTGTAAGCCTATAATCTATTCTAAAACGATGGGTAAAAGCATCGTTTACAGGATCGCCAGGTTGATTTGTACCAATACCCGTAGTGGTCAAAGGGTCGTTGGCGGCTGTTCCGATGATAAATATGGGAGATGCGTTGTCCTGTAACTGAAAAAATGAGGTTTGTTGCGAAGTGGCACCAGGGCTAGTGGCCCTAATTTCAAGTATTGAAACTGGAACAATAGAAGTGCCCGCACTGGAATAAGAGGAGAGGACATCCCACTGGCCTGCCGTCAATGTTTGAGTGCCAACATACAAGTCCCATTGTGAGGTAGACTCCACCCTGAATTCAGTGGCGCCCGACATTATAATTCCGTTGTTGTATTGCTGGATTGTGTTAAAAGTAAAATTCAAATCCGTTCCTCTGGTTATGTTGATGTCGAGTGTCTGACACCATGCCACTGAGGAAAGAAGTGAAAGTATTAATATGAAGCACGCGCTTCTTTGCATGTATAAAAGTATATAAAAATGAAAGAGGTAGCAATATGCTACCTCTTTTTACCAATCAACATAAATCGAACTAACTTCTTACTACGTCTTAGTAAAAAGTAATTTCTTATAAATCTTCAGCGAGTGTGTAAATCACATTCAAACCGTAGAAACCAGCCTGATATTGAGCAGTCAAGGTTGGAACGATTCTGTAATCTACTCTGAAGAAGTGGCTATCAGGTGTAGTTAAATAAGTACCTGCGGCAATACCATCACCCGCACCTACAGTTCCAACAATGTTCAAACGAGTGTTTGGAAGCGCTGTAAAGTTGCTCAATGCAGAAGAACCAGCACCATCAATTACTCTAACTTCTAACAAGGTAGAAGGAACAGTAGAAGTACCAGCACTAGAGAAAGCCTGAAGTTGAGCCCAGTTTACAGTCTCAGCTTGAACGTAAAGGTCCCAAGGCACAGTAGACTCTACTCGTAACTCAGTAACGTTTGGCTTGATAATACCATTCACATAGCTAGGAATGGTGTTGAACGTGAACTCCACGTTAGGATCCGTTGCCAATGTTAAGTCAAGAACGCCTTGAAGGTCCATTGCAACGTAAACGAATTCGTTGTCGTCTGGTAAAACTTGTGCATTCACCTGTGAGGCGAATGTGATCGAGAGTATTACCGCTACGGCAACAGCTCTTAATTGTGACACTTTTTTCATGAGTATAATGTTTAGGTTAAAAGTTTCGATATGTGAATGTATGAACTTATTTTCATATATTAAAATATGCCTTCGAAAAAAATTTTGCTTTTTTTCTAAAATCTTCGTCAAAAGACCAGAAACGCAGTTTTTTATTTGGAATATTTTTTTCATACGGTCTAATTTCCTCGTTCAGGAATGGTAATTTCTATTTCTGCCGCTGCTACCTCGTCCCTATTTCCATAATCTAAAACACCCAAAACCGAGTATTTTCCTGGTGGATAGTCGCTAGGAAGCTGAAAAACAACATCGCGGTTGCTGGCTGGCAGCACGGTAAAGTTCTTAGCCTCCAGCCTTTTTGTTTCACCATTGGCCAAATTGGTGACTTCGGCATAGGAGTTACATTTCAAAAAAGTCTCTCCAATATTCCTCAAGCGCAGCACAAGCGAATTTTCCTTGTAAGTAAAATCGATCACCTCTCCTTTAGAATAGGTAACACTTGGCGGAGTCTGGAAAATATACACCCCAAAACGGTAAGACTGATTTAGGTTAACGATCAAACCATCACCCCCTTCTTGTTTGGCTTTTCTTTCTTGTGCAAGCCGAATATAGGCCACGGCCCATCTGGCCATCAGTGCGGTAGAATCCTGAGGAACGTCCATCACCAACATTATTTCTTGTTGCTCGCCTGGCTGCAATTCAAAATAAGAGGGATCGGCACTTACCCACTCAGCGCAAGAGCGCGCCTGTTGACCTTTTTCAAGGAACTCGCTTTTGCCTTCACGGCTGGCATCAAAATCGCCAAAATCTACTTGAAAAATTTGGCGCTCTTCTGAGTTGTTCGCCACAGTAATTTTGCCTCGTTGGCTTCCCCCCGGTGGGACTTTAAAATTAAGACGGGTGGGAGAAGTTGATATCTTCTGCCCGTAACCTTCAAAAACAAACAACAACGGCAGCACAAAAAATACTGCCCTCATCAGCGTTTTAAAAGATTCTAGATTTGATTTACTGTTCATTGTTGGATTGGTTTATTTATTATCAAATTTCTTTATGTTCAGTGCTCTTGATTTTTCAATCAAATAGAAAGTGACTTGGTAATTGACATTCACGTTGTTGACGTTGAGCGTATAGCTGCTTTGCGCAAACTGAAACTGCTCATCAACCGCCTGCTCGTTTACCCTTATGGTATAAAGCCCGAATGGCACATAGAGATTGAACTCGCCATTCTGCCCACTTAATCCGCTATACACATTTCCGTCCTTGTCAGTCATGGCTACCCTTATGCCTGAAAGGTTCATTCCTCCTTGGCCTAAAGCTGAATATTGGGCTTGTTGCAAAATGATGTTTCCTTTTACCTGCACCCCCCGTTTCAGTGGAACAAAAACAGTTCTATCTCCATCCAGAATCACCTTCTGCCCATCTCCCTTGAACCATCCCTCGATATTGGAGAGCACATCACTCTTCACCAAATACTCTGCTCTTGGTAGATCTTTAAAAATTACCACACCTTCGGCATTGGTCATTAACGAAATGTCTTTCACCGTAATAATGGCATCTTGTACAAAGTCCTCTCCTACATCCCTTACGTTATTGCCGTTCAAGTCTTTAAACACCACTACTTCTAAATTGTGGCTTTTACTGCCTGGGCGTTTGATATTGAATACCTTTTTTACACCAATACGCAACAAGAAATTGCTCTGCGAGAAAGTATTAAACACTCCATCGCCAAGCGCATTTAGGCTGGGCAAAGGGCTTTCTCCTTGGTCTATGTTGAACAACTCTCCGGTAATGGTGAATTGGAAATCATTTTTGGAATAATAAGTCAGCTGCGGACTAAAGTTGCTTCGGGTTCTGGCCAAAACAGATTCGTAACTTAGATTGAAGGTGGGCCGCACGGACAGTCGAGCCTTTTTAAAGTTGAGATTGGCATAAGCCGAAAAGAAGACTGATTGCGGATTTATACCATCTTCTAATATCCTTAGATTGTCGAGTACATTAAAAGGTCCGTAATAATACCTTGCGGTTACGTTCAAATTTTTATAGCGAACCGTATTTTCCCATCGCGCTACCAAATACGGTTTGATATTGTAGTCCAAGGCTTTTGTAAAACCAGTATAAAAACGGCTATACACTCTAAAGTCTGATTTTCTATTGGTAGAAAAGAGCACCCCACCACCCATGGTAAAAGTTCTTAATCCCAACACTTCATCGTCATGGATGCGAGGATAGAGCACAAAAGTGCCTGCGTCTGAAGTCCATCCATATTGAAACTCATAAATATTTCTTTTGAACTTGTTATCGGGGAATAAGCGTCCTTTGCTGTAAATTTCGGCTTGCCTTTCATTGATATCTGCCTTGAGCCCAAAGTATTGACCCACCTTAAAAGGGTATCTTAAATTTAAATTAATGGCGGTAGTTCCTCGGTATTGCGATAAATAGTTGGCACTATTCCATCTGATTTGCGAGGCCATGCTGATGCCAAAATAGGTGACGCTGTATTTTAAGCCAAAACCATAACCGCTTGTGGTAAAAGGATTTGTACTTTGGGTGTGCTGCTCTGTGCTGTAACCAGCGCTTACTCTTAAAATGTGACTACTTTGAAATCTATAGGTGCCGTTGGCAGTCACCAAGTTACCACCAATATCATTGAATTCGTCATTTCTACGAACCATCTCGGTTTCTAGGCTCAGCTTCTTTGCGCCATTATAGGCCACTCTCAATCCGATGTCTGTATTGTTATTCTGCAAATTTCCATTTTGCTGCCTAGTGACATAAATGGCGCCTACCCTAAAATTTTTGTAATTATAACTCCCCTTAATTCCAGTGCCGTTCAACAACACCTCCATGTTATCGCCAATATTGCCTACCGCTACTTGATAGTCGGGGGTGGTGTATTGCAAGAAGCGGTAAGAACTTAGGAATTGCGTTCCAGTAAAAACGCTACTCGATATGATGGTCTGATAGTAATACCTCAGATTTTTATTAGCAGCCAGATTGGTCTCACCGTATAAATCCAAACTAAAATTCGTGAACTGAGAAAGCACATTATACGAGTTGAAATCAACCGTTAAGGGAATGGTAGAATTGCCATTTTCGTTTTCTACCTTTTTTTCATTGCCCAGTTGAAACAGATCAACCCGCCCGCCTGCAGTAGAACCACTACCCGAATTATCTCTTACTTGCACCTGAACCTTATAAACGCCTTCTTCTACCTCCTCGGCAATGACGGATTTTGCAGAAAAGAAATCATTCTTGGTTGACTCTTTACCGAGTTTTGCAAAGAAGGTCAAGGTGGTATCCACGCCCACCTCCAGCCGCATGGTCATGGCGTTTTCGGCCAGAGGGTTTCCGAGAACATCCAATATCTTAATTTTTGTCGGGGTGGTGAACAGGATATTTACGTCCTCATAAGAGTTACCTGTATTGGTGAGATTGACCTTAAATCTTGTGGTATCGCCTTCGGTAGGAAAATAAGCTACCTTATCCAACACATTGGCCCTCCATTGCGACAGTTTAGTAATTTCTAGGCTCCATGGCGTGCTCGCCAGCGGAATATTTTGGGTAGAAACTGCCGAGGCGTTGATGAAATAATTAACATTGCCCTCTGCATTTTTTTGGGGTACAATGCGTACAGGTATAAAAAGTGAATCACCGGCAGCTACATTGTATACTTTTGAGCGGTCGGCCAGCGTTTTCCAACCTGCGGGAGAAGAAACGTCCAAGGTGAAAACCATCCGCCTTGCGTTTCCATTTTTAACCCTCAAAACATTCGTTGCGACTTGTTCAACCGACCCTACTGTGGACTCTTGGATAAAGGACAAAGTGAAACCATTGGCAACGACATTGTTTTGAGCTTGAGCAAAAATGCACAACATCAAAAATAGCGTGCCAATCACAGATATGGAGAGTAACCTCTCAAGCCTGGGAGAGCAGGGAATCACAATAAGTCAGTACTTTGGTGTTAGGTAACTTCAAAGTTAAAAAACCTAGGCTAAAAACCTATAAGAAAAGCGCTTACTTTTTTCGTAAAAAGTGGGTTTAAAATGCGTAGAATTATTTTTTGGATACGAAACGCGTTTTTAGAACCGTAAACGACAACACTTTTTTTATATAAAAAAACAATATAGAAACCTTTTACAAACCAGAACCAAAATAATGCTTTGGATACTTAGCATATCCTACTTTGATTGACATAAAAAAGTACATCAGGGATTCACAAAAAAAGGTGAGAAATGAATCAAGAGCTGAGTCAATTTTGAATGCTGTCAACGATCAGAACGAATGATTTTAAGCGGAACGCCAGAAGCCAGAGAAAATAAAAAAAGCCCCTAATGTCGGGGCTCTTCGTGCGCACGAGAAGATTCGAACTTCCACACAACTTAATGCACCACCCCCTCAAGATGGCGTGTCTACCAATTTCACCACGTGCGCATTGGCCTTTTAGAGGTCGGCAAAAGTAGCTATTTTCGATCAATTCAAAAACACAAATCCCCCATTAAAATTATAGCGATTGTAATTAGCTTTCTTCTTTCCTACTTTTAGCTTAAGCTATTTGAATATGAATTCAATCAACAAAAACGCCATCATAGGTTTGGTCTTCATCGCAATCGGTGCGATATTCCTTCTGGACAATCTAGAGATTATATCTTGGAGAGTACGGCATTATCTTTTTCAGTGGGAAAACATTTTTATAATTGTCGGATTGGTACTGCTCACCAACCGCGAAAACTTTAGGAAAGGCCTGATTTTCCTCGCCATTGGCATCTTTTTGAACCTCGATAACTGGTTCCATGTGGACGTCAATCTTTTTGATCTTTGGCCCATCGCCTTGGTTTTGATTGGTATTGCTTTGATTGCGCGAAACAAAAACTCGGAAGAAAAATTGCAGAACAGCCAAAATGAAGGACTTTTTGATGCCGATAAAATTGATGATACCGCCATTTTTGGTGGAGGTGACAAAGTTGTCAACAGCCAGTCATTCAAGGGGGGCATGCTCACTGCTATATTTGGAGGATCAAATATCGACCTTACCCAAGCCAAACTAGCAGATGGAAGACAAGTGATTGATGTTTTCTTTCTCTTCGGTGGCTCCAAAATTAGAGTACCACAGGATTGGCAAGTAGAAATGAACGTTACTGGTATTTTTGGCGGAATGAGCGATAAAAGAAAATTCGTTGATCCCGAATTGAATGCTTCAAAACGACTTTATATTAAAGGAACTGCCATTTTTGGCGGTGCCGATGTCTCGAACTAAATCCAAAGTTTATGCGCTATTTGATCTCTCTCTGCCTTACTTTATTTTTCATTGATGGCGCTGCACAAGACCGCATCACAGGCAAGTCCTTTGCCACCCGATCCGAGGTAATTGCTCAACACGGAATGGCTGCGACAAGCCAACCATTGGCAACACAAGTGGCGCTCGATATTCTAAAACAGGGCGGAAATGCCATTGACGCGGCAATAGCTGCCAATGCAGTCTTAGGATTAGTAGAGCCCACAGGAAATGGTATTGGAGGCGATCTTTTCGCCATAATTTGGGATGCAAAAACTGAAAAACTCTATGGCTTGAATGCCAGTGGTAGATCTCCTTATAATCTCACTTTGGATTACTTCAAAAAAAATGGCTACACAAGCATTCCCGCTTATGGCCCACTGCCCGTTTCGGTGCCAGGGGCTGTCGATGGTTGGTTCGAAATGCACAAGAAATTCGGCACTATGGACATGCAAAAAATCTTAAAACCAGCCATAGATTATGCGAACAACGGCTTTCCAGTGAGTGAATTGATTGCTTGGTACATGGAACAAGGTGCCAAAAACCTGCAAAAATTCCCAGGTTTTAGAGAAACCTACATGCCCAATGGCAACACTCCGAAGAAGGGCGAGATTTTCAAAAATCCAGGACTGGCCAAGACCTTGGATAAAATTGCAAAAGGCGGAAAAGATGCCTTCTACAAAGGCGAAGTAGCAAAAACAATTGCTGACTATATGCAAAAGTTAGGCGGTTTTCTTTCAGAAAAAGACCTGGCCGATCACACTTCGGAATGGGTAGAACCCGTATCTGTCAACTACAGAGGCTATGATGTTTGGGAGCTTCCGCCCAACGGCCAAGGGATTGCAGCGCTGCAAATATTGAATTTATTGGAAGCTTACGACATCAAATCAATGGGTTTTGGCAGTCAGGAATACATTCACACTTTTACCGAGGCCAAGAAAATCGCCTTCGAAGACAGGGCTAAATTCTATGCCGACCCGGATTTTTACAAAACCCCTGTTGATTGGCTACTTTCTAAGGAATATGCCGATGAGCGAAGAAAACTCATCGATCCTGAACGCGCTGGAAAATCCTTTCCCGCAGGAAAATTAAAAGATGGCGATACCATTTACATGACAGTGGCTGATGGAGATGGCAACATGGTTTCTTTGATCCAAAGCAATTATCGAGGCATGGGCTCAGGAATGACGCCTACTGGATTAGGTTTTATTCTACAAGATAGAGGCGAACTGTTCACTTTGGAAGAAGGCCATGCCAATGTTTATGCGCCACACAAAAGACCCTTTCATACTATAATTCCAGCCTTTGTCACCAAAGATGGAAAGCCTTGGCTAAGCTTTGGCGTAATGGGTGGCGGTACACAGCCACAGGCGCATGCCCAAATCATTGTGAATATGATCGATTTTGGCATGAATTTGCAAGAAGCGGGTGATGCCCCAAGGATCCTACATTCGGGCTCTTCGCAACCCACGGGAGAACAAATGACCGATGGAGGAGTGCTTACACTCGAAAGTGGCATTCCTTATGAGGTAATCCGCGAATTGGTAAAAATGGGGCATAAAGTAAGTTGGAATGTGGGCAGTTATGGCGGTTATCAAGCCATTATGTGGGATGCCATTAACAAAGTGTATTTTGGTGCTTCAGAGTCCAGAAAAGACGGACAAGCTGCTGGTTACTAAATATTTATCCTATCCAAATTGATCATGATCAAATATCTAAAATTATTAGCTGTTGCTCTATTGGCAATATCCTCCTGCACAAAAGCCCAAGAAGCTGATTTTGCATTTACCAATGTGAATGTGATCACCATGGAAAATGATCAAGTGCTGAAAGATCAAACGGTGCTGATCAAAGCGGGCAAAATTACCCAAATTGGTGAGGCCAAATCTATCAATACCTCCGCGACTAAAGAGGTGGTAGATACCCAAGGCAAATTCTTAATTCCTGGCTTGGCCGAAATGCATGCACACATTCCTGGCAATCAAAATGGAACTGAACTGGCCGAAGAAACTCTTTTTCTTCACTTATCAAATGGAATAACACTTATCCGCGGAATGTTGGGGCAACCCTATCATATTTCACTGAGAGAGCAAGTTGAAAAAGGGGAAGTGCTTGGCCCAAAAATTTATACCTCGGGGCCGTCTTTCAACAACAACACCGTGACTTCGGCAGCACAAGGCGCTAATCGCGTAAGAGAGCAAAAAGATGCTGGTTACGACTTTCTTAAACTGCATCCTGGTTTGACCCGCGAAAATTTTGATGCCATTATTGCAACAGCCAACGAAATTGGAATTCCGTATGCAGGCCACGTTTCGACTGGGGTTGGGATTAGACGTGCGATTGAAGCAAAATATGGCTCTATTGATCATATAGATGGTTATTTGGAAGGTTTAGTGCCTGCTTCCTTAGACCTTGACCCGGATTCGAATGGCTTTTTTGGGATCAATTTCACCGAGGAGGCTGAGCTTTCAAACCTTCCTGAACTCGTTCAAAAAACCAAAGAAGCTGGTGTTTGGATTGTTCCCACTCAAGCCATGATGGAACGTTGGATGGGTCCGAGCGACCCCTTGGACTTGGCCAAAGACCCAGAAATGAAATACATCCACCCAAACACTTTGAACAACTGGGTAAGCACAAAACAAAATGTACTCGCTCAACCAACATACAATGCCGAGCAAGCCCTTAAATTCAATGAGATTAGACGAGAGATATTAAGGCAACTCCACGAAGCTGGAGTGGGCATTTTATTAGGCTCTGATGCTCCTCAAGTATTCAATGTTCCTGGCTTTTCGATTCAAAGAGAGATGGATGCCATGGCGCGTTCGGGAATGTCGGCTTATGAAATTCTGAAAGCTGGCACTGTAAATCCTGCGCTGTACTTTGGAGATGAAACCGAATACGGAATACTCAAAGTTGGGCTTGACGCCAGCATGGTTCTGCTTGAAAATAACCCCTTGCTGAATATCAGTAATGTGAGTAACCCAGCAGGAGTAATGGTGAAAGGAAAATGGATTTCAAAAGAAGCCATTGAAGAACGATTACGCTCTATTGCCGAACAATATGGCCACTGATCCGGCTCGTTGCTAAACCCTTGCATTTAATCTTCCCCATTTAATTGCATTTATAGTTCACATTTTCAAGAGACTTTTGTAATTTATTGGCTTCTTAACTAATTAGTAACGAGGTTGATTTTTGTTATTTGTGATTCTCGGGTGAATGATTTTTTGTTGCTTTTACCAATCACGCTTGATTTAATAAAATCGACTTCATTCAAAATTTCAAGAGCTTCCTTAAAAGAAGTTTAGGTTAGTTTAATTAAAATCAAGAACCATGGCACTAGACAACACCATCATTTTACCCGATAATGAAGCTGAGGCAATAGCAGTTTTTAGCAGCGCACTAGCCAATGACAAAATCTCGATCATCATTTTTGGTGATACCGAAAAGGCCAATCTAGCGGCACCATTGGCCGATAATTTAGCCAAAACAATTACCGCAGGCTTTCATAGGCAAGTCATTTGGATGAAAAACATTGCGCTATGGGCCAACCTAAAAAGCCATTTGGGAAACGGTACCTTAGATGTAAATGCGATTGACCCTAATCAGACCATTTGCATCAGTATCAGTCTTTCCAATAAGGTTGAATATGCACTGAGTACTTCAAAAACGCCTGATAATATCACATTAACCTTGGCATTTATCAATGCCAGCAAAGCCTAAACCATGCAAAGATTCTATACACTCTTATTTATATCCGTTCTTTCCCTCTCAACATGTTATTCGCAAGTCGTTAAAATCAGAGAATATAATTCGAACAACGAATTGATAGAGGTTTCAAAGCCCTATATCATTGATATTAATG